>Ga0209721_1000143_pt1 | contig 71057 bp, 57 predicted proteins | sample TshhotsprinmetaG_FD_184139 | JGI IMG/M metagenome (GOLD analysis project Ga0209721, IMG submission 184139) | Hot spring microbial communities from South Africa to study Microbial Dark Matter (Phase II) - Tshipise hot spring metaG (SPAdes)... | ecosystem: Environmental > Aquatic > Thermal springs...
ATGGAGGCATACTCGCCCGACGCGATTTACCCCAGCATCTGGCGCAGCTAAGTCAGAACCATATCCAGCTCATTGACATGGTGGTGGTCAACCTCTACCCATTTGTCGAAACAGTAACCAAGGCTGAAGTTTCACTGGATGAAGCGCTAGAAAACATAGATATCGGGGGACCCACCATGATTCGCTCCGCAGCCAAGAACTTCCCTTCTGTCCTGGTGGTGGTTGACCCGAGGGATTATGACACGATACTGGAGAAGCTGCGCCAGGGCAATATAGAGCTGGCACACAGGAAGCGCCTGGCTCAAAAAGCTTTCCAGCACGTAGCTCTTTATGATACAGCTATCGCCCAATATCTCAACGACGAACTCTTTCCGGAGGAGATGACCATAGCCTTAAAAAAGGCTCGTAGCTTGCGTTACGGCGAGAATCCCCACCAGCAAGCTGCCTTTTACATTGAACAAAATATCAAACAGCGCCAAAACGGCTTGGCATTGCTGGAACAGCTTAGCGGACCCGAAATTTCCTTTAACAATCTCCTGGACATAGATGCTGCTTTGAATCTATTGGCTGACTTCACTGAGCCCACTGTTGCCATAATAAAGCATAACAACTCTTGTGGACTGGCTTCATACAATGATTTAGCCGAGGCTTACCGCCGAGCTTTAGCCGGCGACCCTGTAGCCGCCTTCGGCGGTATAGTTGCCAGCAACCGCACGATCACCCTGGCTGTCGCTCAAGAAATAGACAAAACTCACTATGATGTTATTGTTGCTCCGGGATACCAGAAAAAAGCTGTTCAACTGCTGGGGCGAAAAGAAAGTCTGCGTCTGATTAAGGCAGCTCCTTACCGTTATTCTTTGTCCGAATCCCGCCTCGATTTTCGTCAGGTACGAGGCGGTTTCCTAGCCCAAGTTCCGGACGCTATGACCGAATCGGAATTCAAACCTCGGATTGTAACCAAACGCCCGCCTAGCGAAGTTGAGCTCGCTGACCTCTTATTTGCTTGGAAGGCAGTCAAAGCTATAAAATCTAACGCCATAGTTATCGCCAGGGACAAGTCCTTGGTGGGAATGGGCGCTGGACAGCCCAGCCGGGTGGTGAGCGTTGAGATAGCTTTGAAACGGGCTGGCGAGCGAGCCAAAGGCGCTGTTCTTGCTTCAGATGCCTTCTTCCCGTTCCCCGACGGACCGGAACTGGCTATAAGACATGGAGTTACCGCCATCATTCAGCCAGGTGGTTCGGTCAGAGATAAAGAGGTAATTGCATTAGCTGACAAATACAATGTGGCCATGGTGTTTACTGGTGTCCGCCACTTCCGACACTAAGGCTGACAATACAAGACCCGAAGCCATGAACTTCGGACTTCAACCGTTTGCTATTCGTCTAAAATGTAGGTGTTACAACTAAGGTTCTTCCTGCAGGAGCAAGAAATGTTTATGATTAGCAAAGAAGCTATGAACAGCCTTATTTCCCTCAGAGATAAGATGGCTGATTCCAGGAAAAAGTCAGAATGTGTTGTTGCCTTGGAAAACATGATACGGGCAAAGGAATCGCATCTAGCCAGAGCGGAGTGGAGTTCTTGTTGCGGCAACATCTGTAATCTTGTGCCTCAGCTAGACACAGAATTGCGAATGCTCCAGAATATTTTAGAAGTTTTGCGGAAAGGAGATAGCAACAAAGCAGCTTTTTTGCTAGACGATTACATCGCCTTTTTGCAGAAAAGCTACAGCCTTGAACCTGATTAGTGGTAACAGATGGCTAGAGTAGTGCTGGTCATTGATATGCTTCGGGGGTTTCTGGAGGAAGGTTATCCTCTTTACTGTGGTGCGCGAGCTCGGAGCATTATCCCTAACATCCAAAAACTGTTGGCACAAGAAACAAGATCGGGAAGTAGGATTTTTTATGTGTGCGACCAGCACACGCCCGATGACCCTGAATTCAAAATGTTTCCTCGTCACTGCATTCAAGGGACTTCTGAAGCTGAAATCATACCGGAGCTTTCTCAGTATCCCGGTGAAGTCGTACCCAAGAAAACCTTCAGCGGTTTTCATGACACGCCTCTGGAAAGGAAACTGAAGGCGCTAAAGCCTGAGACATTGGTCATGTGCGGCGTATGCACCGACATCTGTGTGCTCCACACAGTAGCCGATGCGCGAGCTAGAGGTTATGATGTCGAGGTGCCTGTTGGTTGCGTTGCTTCCTTCGACGAAAAAGCCCATTTCTTCGCCCTGGAACATATGGAGAAGGTGCTGGGCGCCAAGCTTATTAAGCCTGTAATCGAGGTCCCTTCACCTCGCTTTGAAATTCCTGAGCCCTGGCTAAGCGGAGAAACCGCTGATATATATTTCGTCCGCACGGTGGAAATACTGAAGAGAGAAGGCGTCAACCCCGTAGCTACTATGGAGGTATTCCCGCGCCGGGACGGTATTCTTTGTGGCATCGAAGAAGTCAAAGCCCTGCTCGCCAAAGTCCTGCCCGAGAACAACCGTGAGGTCTGGGCATTATCTGAAGGCGAATCTTTCGACAAGAAAGAAGTTGTTATGCGCATAACAGCCCCCTATCAAAGCTATGGCACCTATGAAACAGCTTACCTGGGCATGCTTTCTCACTGCAGTGGCTGGGCTACTGCCGCTCGGGAATGTGTCGAAGCTGCGCGTGGGATTCCCATCATCAGCTTCGGAGCGCGCCATGTCCATCCTTCTGTAGCGGGCATCATGGAATACTCCGCTATAGTAGGAGGCTGTGTCGGCTGCGCCACCACTGCCGGTGCCAAGCTTGCTGGCATCAAACCCACCGGCACCATCCCCCATGCCCTTATCATTATCCTGGGCAACACCGTAAAAGCTAGCTTAGCCTTTGACAAACATATGCCTCCCGAAGTCCCGCGCATCGTTCTGGTAGACACCTTCGAAGACGAGGTTCGAGAAAGTATCACCGTAGCTAAAGCTATGCAAGGAAAACTGCAGGGTGTACGGTTAGACACCCCGTCGGAAAGAGGTCGGGTTACTGCTGAGCTGGTCAAGGAAATCCGAGCCTGGCTGGATCTGGAGGGATTCAAGGATGTGAAGATAGTGGTCAGCGGTGGGCTTGACCCGGAACGAATCAAATATTTCATAGGCGAAGGGGCACCTGTGGATATCTTCGCCGTGGGCAGCTATATCAGCGACGCCAAACCTATTGACTTCACCGCTGACCTCCACGAAGTAAATGGCAAACCGATCGCCAAAAGAGGCAGAATGCCTGGCATCACTCCCAACCCCAGGCTCAAGAGAGTCATGTAAACAGGAAACCCTTTGGGTTAATCTCATAGCATGCACCGCTTTTTCATCCCTCAGGAGCGAATAGAGGGGGACAAGGTTTGTATCAAGGGCAAGCAAGCTCTCCAAATTCACAACGTGCTCAGGGCAAAGCCGGGACAGAGCCTCATTGTCCTTGATAACACTGGCTTCCAATACCAGATCAAGCTTAGCAGCGTGGATAAGAACATGGTGAGAGGAGAAATCATTGACTGTTCCTTTTGCCCGAACGAACCGAAGGTCCAGGTTCATCTCTATCAAGCTCTTCTCAAAGGCAGTAAGTTCGAATTCGTCCTGCAAAAATGCACTGAGGTTGGCGTCGCCAGCTTTACTCCCATGCTTTGTGAACGATGCGTTTCTCGAGACATCGGCAAGACGCGCATGAGCCGCTGGCAAACTATCATCACTGAAGCAGCCGAACAGTCGCAGCGTGGCAAGCTGCCACTTTTGGAGCCGTTATTACCGTTTGAGAAAGCCTGTGACTCAGCCTTCGGTCTCTCTATGCTTCCCTGGGAAGAGGAAAGTGAGCTCGGGTTGAAGAATGTCCTTCGAGAACGAAATGCCACCACCATAAATATCTTCATCGGTCCTGAAGGGGGATTCTCTGCTCAGGAAGTTGAGTTTGCCCGTAGCAGAGGCATAATACCAGTAACGCTCGGCAAACGTGTCTTACGGGCTGAAACAGCGGCTCTGGTTGCCGTCACTCTTGTTCTTTATGAATGTGGAGAGCTCGGCAGCTAACCCAGGTGTTTTTTCACTTCCTCAACTATCCTGGGCAATATCTCGCCTGTCTTGCCTTGAATTAGATAATCCGAGACTCCTTCTTGTGTCAGCGGCGTCGGGTCAGCATTCACCTCTATTATCTTGACTTTCGATCTGTATCCTACTATCTCCAAACCCGCTATTAATCTGCTGGTGCGATATCTTGCCATTCTCGGCAGATTAGCAAAAGGATAAACTACCGCTGACGTGCCACAAATCAGCATCAGGTCACATTTCAAGGCTTCTTGTTCTGATTCTTGCATCACATCTGTGGGTATTGGCTCTGTAAAGTGAACCACATCATCTTTCAAGAGAGAACCGCACTTGCAACGAGGCGGAAGCTCATCCAGTGAAACCTCCTGCCAGGCAAACCTTGAGCCACAGGAAATGCACCTCACAGCGTAGACGCTTCCATGGTATTCTAAGACCCTCCTGTTTCCTGCCTTCTTATGTAAGCCATCAATATTCTGCGTAATTACGCACTTCAGTAGCCCAAGAGCCTCAAGGTCAGCCAGGGCATGGTGACCTGGATTGGGCTTCGCTTGCATGATATGCTCCCGAAATGCCCCGTACACCCCGTGCAATTCCACCAGTTCCTCCCAGTATGCTTTGGGGTTGTTCAGGAACAACGAATATCTTTGATACGCCTTAGCCTCAGCTTCTTTATTTGTAGTCCAGATGCCCTTGGGTCCCCGGAAATCAGGTATGCCAGATTCTGTGGATATTCCCGCCCCGGTCAGAGCGATAGCATACTTGCTTTCTGCCAAATCCCTGGCTGCCTGTTTGATTAAATCCTGCATTTACCTACACAAAAATCACACTATTTTGGCAAAATCCAGTCTCCCTGCCAAATCTCTTGTCACCTTCAATTCAAGTAAACCCAATACCATGTATCTCCACAATATCGCCTTCAATCTTTGCCTTAGCGCCGAGAAGTTCCTCGACCAGCCAAAGGTTTGTTTCCACATGCTCGGTAATGCATGGGATTGAATACCTGGTTACCCCGTCAGCCAAGGCGGCATAAAGCACAAGCTGGTCAGCGACATAGCGATCCACTGCTGCCCCAGTCTCGACATCCTCTACAAACCTCTCCGCCACATATCTACCTATGGATTCCGAGCTTCTGCCCGGCCTACCAGCTCTATCTGAGCCTATGCAACCGCCAGTGTCTGTCTCAGCATATATTGCCAGTGCGGCACCTTCTTGGAGAGAAGTTTCATCCTCAATTTCCTGAATTTGTGCCTTATAGCCGTGCGAGCCCAATACTTTGCGGCACTCCGCAGACATCCTCTGACTCACCCTCTTCTCTTTCAAATGCGAGGCAAGGGCTATGCCTTTGATGCTCAAGAACTCTCCTTGTTCGGTGAGATTCAACGGCCGCAATTTGCTCGCGGGCTCGACTCTGAGCTCTATGATGCCTCCGCCTCTGGGCACATAGCCAGGACGAATTATGTCAACTTCTGCCTGAACACCCATTCGCCTTAACAAAGGCAATAGGACGAATTTCATATGGTAAGCCGATGGTGCAAAATCCTGAAACAGCCCGCCTTCCAGTCTGAACTTAGAAGGCTTTTGCGCAAAGCACGCCAGTGGCAGAAGCGTCTGAGCCATCATGGTTGTTGAGCCTGCCGTCCCTATGTCCCAGCTATACTCCCCACCTCTGAATCTTTCCCTGGGTGTGTAGGTGATTTCTTTAGAACCCACCACAGCATTTTCCACCGCTGCCCGGCATAGCTCTTGACAAGCCTGTACAACCTTGAGATGCTGAGCCCTTAAGCCCGGATTATCCCTTTTTGCCCTGATATTCTCAATCCTTATTGCCTTGCCCAGCAGGCTCGCCAGCGCCACCGAATAGCGGACTATGGTTCCACTCCCCGACTTCGCCCCGCCATCTATGGTTATCATGCAGAACTAACCCAAACGCTCTTAGCGGTCAACAAGGTCTGCCGTTTGATTTACCACCGCCGGAGCCCCACACCAGCTTCCCCACAGCCACCATTCTCCGCACAGTCCCCGTCAGCAACCTGTCCGAACTAAAGATGCGCACCGCCAGCACCACCATCACCATCGTAAAAATGGCGGTGTAGGCAACGCCGCCGATTACCAGCGCGTAATTATCCAGCATCAGAGCCCGCATAGCCATCATAGGATGGGAAAATGGTATGGCAAATACCAGCACCCTTAATGCCACTGGAACAGTGTCGAAATCTTTAAACATGGTGGCAAACGTGGAGATCAGAGCCAAAAGGGTTATCGGAAAAACCATTGTCTGCGCGCTTCGGTAATTCTTAGCAAATGTTCCCAGGACTATACACAGCGAAAGCCCGGCTAAAAGAGCTACGAATAAGGAAATCCCGACCAGCAAATAATCCGCTGCGTCCAAATTCAACCCGAAATCCGCCAGATTTATATCGGATGCTTGGAACGACCTCATATAGCGTGAGAACCCAACCATATATATAGCCGCCAGTATCATTCCCACCAAAGCGCTACCCACTATCTTGCCAATGACTATATCTCTACGCCTTACCGGCAAGGTTAGTAGAGTCTCCAGTGTTTTGTTTTCTTTCTCCAGTCCCATAGAAGAAATCACGGAAGTCCCGGACAGGATTATGAGCATCATCACCACAATGGGAATGACGATAGATTGCGACATAAGCATATTTGCCACTGCACTTGGCGAAAGCCCCTCAATCGCCTTTCCTTTGAAGAATGTGGTTTCGACTCTTGTCGTCGGATTCAAGACCAGAATCGGGTCAGCTGAACCACCCTGCTCTATTAATGTACGGGATATCGCCAGATTCACGCCGGCGAGAAGCATCTCCAATGCCGCTGACGAGATGGAATCCATCATCCCTGCCCCTCTCATTACCCAGTAAACTTCTATTTCCCCTGGCTGACCAGCCTCAATCTTCTGACTGAAATCTTCCCGTACCACCAGAAGCGCAACACCATTCTTCTCCCTCACTTCATCCAAGCCCTCTTTGGCATCATTCCCATCATAGATAATCTTCGCCGCCTGTGTAATAGTGCTCATAGCAACTTCTGAGAATTCACCGCCATCCAAATCTACAACCCCTATGACTGGTTTCCCCTTTACAGCTTCCCCGACATTGCCAATCGTCTGCCCCACATATCCAAATACGAAGGCGATAACTATTATCGGGACCAGGGTTGCTATAGTGAATAACTCCTTGAATTCCTTCTTTACTATATTGCCAATCATCTTACGGATTTGACGAAAACCTCTTCTATGTTTCGAGCCTCATACTTTTGCTTGAGCTCCTCAACCGTCCCGCCGACGACTATCTTTCCATCGTTAATCAAGGCTATACGCTGACACAAAAGCTCCACCTCCAGCATATTATGGGAAGATAGCAACACGGTTACTCCAGCTTCGACTGACCTGCTTATTATCCTCCTTACTTCCTGAGCATTCACCACGTCCAGTCCCGAGGTCGGCTCATCCAATATCGCCAGCTTGGGGTTTGTCATCAAAGCTCTACCCACCAGTAAACGCCGTATCATCCCTTTACTATACGTATCAACTTTGTCGTTTATGCGCTCGCCGAGATTTGCTATTTCCACCCCTCTTTTCACCATACTCTGGAATTTCTCTCCCTCGCCAAAGAATTTAGCCATAAAATTCAGATACTCAATGCCCGTGAGATTCTTGTAGGCGCCTGCTTCCTCCGGCAGATAACTTATTATCTTCCTCACCTCGCCGGCATCCTTAGGCAGCTCATAGCCAAAGACGGTTATCGAACCGGATGTTATCTGAAGCAGCGTAGCCACAGTCCTCAACACCGTCGTCTTCCCCGCCCCGTTAGGACCAATGAGCCCAAACACCTCCCCCCCATTCACCTCAAACGAAATCCCCTTTATCGCCCTGAAGCGCCCGTAATCCTTGACCAGCTCCTTAACTTCTACCGCTTTCATTTACGACCCGTACTGAAGCAACCAAAGACTGAGTGTACACGCAGAGGAGGAGACTACCGCGTTCGGCGGCGCGGTAGCACGTCTAGGTTCGCATTCAGGAGAGCTTGCACTGGGTGTGTTCCACTCGCTATATCACAGAACAGCGAAATGGCCAGTTGGCTGCCCAACCTTTCTGGCGGAACAACAATATTCTGCTTCCTGCATCTCTCGTCTAACTCCCGCTGCTTCCCGCCGGGACGCCCCTTGAAATTAATATCCTCTTGCTCAAGTATCCAGTTTAGTGCGTACAGGATGTACTCCAAACTGTAGCCTGGCGGTCCTTGCGTTGAACTTTCATATGTCCTTAACACTTGCTCTACCTTTGCATTATGCCAAACATCAACAATGGCTTCCAGAACACTCAGTGCTTTTGCCTCGTTGAAACACACCTTACCATAGAAATCGATCGCAAAGTGGGCATGCTTCGGTGTGTACGAGTGCACCGGTTGCAGCGATGTTACGGTTCGGACTTTGAAGTCCCTTGCACTTTTGTGGTTTTCCGTTTTCAGTATCACCCATCCATTCGATAAGGTTACCCGGTCAAAGATCACCTTCCCCCGCCATTTATCTCCTATTTCAAACATTATTTCATTCCTCGGTCACTGCGAATTGGTTGAACCTGTATATCCGCACCACATTCACAGCACGTTTCTATGTTATTGCCCATTCCGCCTGGAACGGGACATTCATCCAGGCACAGTCGTGCTTTACATATGGGCATCTTATATACCACCCCTCTTTGCTTTCTCTTGCTTGCGCTCTATGCATCGTCAGTTTCGTACCTCCTGTTCTCCTACAACACTTTTTCATAAATAACGAGATACTGATGTGTTATGCTCAAGCCTTCGGTTGACGGCATGTCTTTCGTAGAATCCCGTTGTTTCTGACCTTGGGTTACAACTACGATCTCCTTTAACCACAAGTCATCAAAAGCAATTGAATCGACTATCTTCTTGGCAACGGGCTCTATATATCCGTTTAACCTTACATCCTGCGCTTGGATTACAAGAAAACCGCCTTTGTTTATTCCAGACAATTCCTGCTTTATGACTGTTTGTATTTTCTCTAGGTAGGATTCAACATCTAGACGCGAAGGACTATCAGCCAAGAATGATGATTTAATAAATAGTAAGCCTCTGCTCTTTTGTCCCTGTCGTTCATGGAAACGTCCTTCGCTCCGGGAGTGAGAAACAAAATCCACAGTCAAGTACCCGCGCCCACCTGAATACCTGTCAACTACATTCTTGTTTAGGCGTTTTTCAAAGTCGTCGTCGGGCAAAAGCCATACCGTCGTGGTCTCCAACTCCGGGAGTTTCCTCTTGAGGGAAAGTTTCTTTAATTCCGATGAAACTTCACCGTAACGGAGCATTTCCTCCCTTGCCAGCAACGGCGGCTGCGAAGGCCTCGGCTTTTCAAAAATCGGTAGATACTCGTGAGCGAGAAGGAGGAAGTTATTTCTTATGCTCTTGGCATACCAAAACCCGGTGGTCTTACAATTATGCTGCCGTTTAATTACCAATTCCTTTAATTTGAATCTTGATTCCAGAAAGACGTTGATCGTCTGAAAGCCTATGGGAACAACGTGCTTTCGCTGCCTCGTATCCCCGATGAGTATTGCACACTTTCCTCCAGGTTTAAGAACTCTATAGCTCTCTTTTGCTACCTTTTTCATCTCTTTCAGGAAGTCGTCTACTCTTAGGTTCGACAAATCGCCTTCAACCCCGGAGCTATAATTTATTATGCTGGCATACGGCGGGTGCGCACAAATTAGGTCAATGCTGTTATCAGATATGTGAGATAAATTCCGTGCATCCGCCACAAAGACTTTCGGCTCATAGATGGGAAACTCTCTGAACAAAACGTTTGGCGGCTGGAAATCTAGGTTTTCCAGAGTCAGGCGAATGCACGCGGGATTAATATCACTCGCTATGCATTGCCGACCCAGTAACTTTGCCTCAACCGCTGTCGTCCCTCCCCCAACAAAGTAGTCCAGCACAACATCGCCGGGCCGCGAATATTTCAGTATCACGTTGCGCGGGATATACGGTGACCAGTTCCCTCTATATCTCCCACTATGAGTAGCCCAATTTCCCCTCTGTTTAAAACTCCATACACTTGTGGTCTCCTCTACAAAGTTCTCGGGGGTCCAGAACTTCACGGCCTTAGGTTTCTCGAGAGCCGAGACGTTAACACCGTATGCGTCGGTAATGATCTTCTCCAGTTGCTTGAAGGCGACTCCGAACAGTGAACCAATCTCCGAGTCAGACACTCCACACTCTTTCGCTCTCAGTATGGCTTGTCTATAGTCTTCTTCTCCGTGAGTATCACGAATATGCTGACCCAAGTTGTTCCTAATAAGTGCACGGCATATCGGGCAACAAACCGCTTCCTTCCGCCTAATGAATTCGGTTACACTACTCACGCGCAGGTCTTGTCCAGAGATTCCACTACCTGATGACATTTTAGTTCTAGTATACACGAAATTTGGGTTTTAGGCAGCTACTGTCAAAACTGCCATGCTTATTAGGGCAAACGCTGGTGTATAATACACCGAGATACAAGATGGCTAGCTCAGGACAGAGGACGGGGGTTGCTAATCTGCCTCTGCATTATGGGAAGGTACCACCATGGCTATTCGGGCGGATGTGCCAGCTTGCCCGGGAGATCGCCATCGCCACCATGATGGAATTTGGCGTCCAGGAGATGCTGAGGCGGCTATCCGACCCCTACTGGTTTCAGGCTTTCGGTTGCGTTTTAGGCTATGACTGGCATTCGAGCGGCGTGACCACCACCGTCTGTGGAGCACTGAAAGAGGGACTCCGAGGGCTGGAAAAGGAGCTGGGCTTGTTTGTGGCGGGTGGCAAAGGCAAAACCTCTCGAAAAACGCCTCAGGAGATAGAGAATGCCGGGCACTTGCTCAAGATAAATCCTTCATCGCTAGTCTATGCTAGTCGGATGTCCGCCAAGGTGGATAATTCCGCCCTTCAGGATGGCTACCAGCTCTATCACCACAGCTTCTTCTTCACTAAAGATGGCTACTGGGCAGTGGTCCAGCAGGGTATGAACGAGAGCAACCGCTATGCCCGGCGCTACCACTGGCTGGGAGAGAGTGTCACGGACTTCGTCTGCGAGCCAGAGGCAGCTATCTGCACACAGGCTAGAGGTGAGGCATTGAATCTGGTAGCTTCGGAGAGCGCCCAAGCCAGGGATGTCATCACCCGTATTGCCAGCGAGGAGAAGCCCGAGAAAATCGTCAACGAGTTAAGTAAGCTCAAGACCCTAAACTTGCCCCGGCGGGCTCATATCAGCCTGGAAGATATTCATCCCGACAGGCTGAGCAAGATTTTCGTCACCACCTACGAGCGCAAGCCTGAGAACTTTGAATCTTTGCTCGCCCTGGAGGGTGTAGGACCAAAAACCTTGCGAGCCCTGAGTCTTGTCTCCGAGCTCGTTTATGACACACCCGTCAGTCTGCGAGATCCAGCGAGCTACAGCTTTGCCCACGGCGGCAAGGATGGGTATCCCTACCCTGTGGACAGGAAGACCTACGACAGCAGCATCCAGTTCCTGGCGCAGGCACTGGAGAAAACCAAAATTGGCGATAAGGAAAAGCTCGAAGCCTTCAGACGATTGAGGGCGTGGCAATGAGACAGACACCCATGGCAGAGTTTGACATCTCAGCTTATGTTTCCCGAATCGAAGCTAACCGCTCAGTGAAAGACGCCTTGATGCACAGCCTGAAAACGCGCCGACCGCCTTACCGCATCTCAGTAACTGACTTGCTCAATCTCAAGCAGGCTTACTTCAAGAGGAAGTATCCTGAAATCACGCCACCTCTAGAGAAACGGCAGCTCATGTGGGCGGGCGAAGGCTTTCACAAGACATTCGGCTCGGCAGTATCCAGCGAGGAATACCTGGAGCAGTTTGTGGAAGTCGAGGGCATCGTAGGCAAAATTGATATTTATGAGAAGATCCCGGTAGAGGTTAAGACCACCTCGACACCCCTGGGTGATAAGGACCTGCTTCAGTACCGACCAGTTTATGTTGAGCAACTGGGTATGTATTGTGCCATGGTCAATTGCCACGAGGGGGAAATCATCATCTATCAGCGCGCTTCTGAGCAACTCTCTTCCACTCCACCACTGGTTGTCTACCATATTAGCTTTCCCGATTTAGAAGCAATCCGTAAAGAAATGCGGCGGAGGCGAGACCTCCTGGTACAGGCGCTAGTCGCCAACGACCCGAGCAATCTGCCAGCTTGCCCCTGGTTTGGCAGGCAGTGTGATTACTCACAAGTATGCGACTGCGCCACCACAACGGTGCCAGCTTTACATGAAATAGCCGATCTGGCCGGGGAGATTTACCTTGATAGCAAGACCTGCCAGCAACTGCTCGGCAAGATAGCTGAGGCTCAGCCCTCTCCACTATTTGGCATCAATGATATCGTCTTCCCCCGCAAAGCCTATTTTGAGCGACTGGAGCTGGGAAGAACGGGTCCCGCGGATGAAATCCGCGAAGAAAAACAGGAGTATCTCCGTTCTCTGGAGGAGCGAGGTTTCCAGGACGCCCTCCACGATTCGTTGCATTATGATGCCCCTGGTGGTGTGCAGAGGATTCCTGTGCGGCATTTGCCACTGTCCGATTTGGTGCAGGTCTGGCAGAATTCGCCCACCATCCTGCGCAACCCCAAGTTCTCCTCGCTTGTCGAGAGAGAACGCTTGCCCAGAGCCTTCCCTCATTATTTCCTGCGACTGGCGTTTGATTGTGCTCTGACCAATCACAATCAGGGCAGACTCGTTGTATATTATGTCAATGTCCCCAGGGAAGATGCCAAGCTGATGGTCTACGATGTGATCTTCAGAAAACTCGGCGACATTAAGGACGAAGCCCTGCGCAGGCTTGACCTTCTGGCAAAAGCCGAAGCGGCTTCCCAGCTTCCCAAATGCCCTTCCTGGATGTGCTCCTACTGCGACTATAAACTTGAATGCGGCGAAGGATAAGTGCTATAACAAGAGCATGAAATACAAAATGTTAGAAGGAAATAGCAGTCAGGGCGTCCTATAGGCAATTTTTCGTTCGAGGCGGTAAATGATTTCGCAGAAGCAAATACACGAAATAAAAAACAAAGCTATTCCCATACTCAAACGGCATGGTGTCGAGAGAGCCGCCCTTTTGGCTCAGTTACGAAAGGTGAGGCTACAGCTGATAGTGATATAGATATTTTGGTAGAAATCAACAACGACCTGAGTCTGCTTGATTTTGCCGCTTTAAAGATTGAGCTCGAGGAGGCGTTGGGCAAAAGTATTGATTTGGTGGAATACAGCACAATTAAACCGCTCATCAGGGAGAGGATACTGAACGAAGAAGTGGTCATCCTATGAAACGGGATATGAGGTTGTATGTAAAGGACATGCTAGAAAGCATTTAAGCGATAGAGGAATACATGCAGGCACTCACAGAAGAGAAATTTTACAAGACACGCCGGGTTCAAGATGCAGTTCTGAGAAGGCTCGAAATCATCGGCGAAGCAGCCAAAAAGATGGATGAAAATTTTAAAGGTCAATATGCCGACATACCTTGGAAAAAGATCGCCGGAATGAGAGATATTCTCACTCATGAATACTTTGGTGCCAATTTAAAAAGAGTCTGGCTGATTATTAAAGAGGATTTACCTGACCTTAAACTAAAGATTTCAAGGGTCTGGAACAAACTAAAGAACTAGAGAGGCAAGCAATGAATTGGTTGGATATAGTCATAATAATTGTGGCAGTGGTGTTGGGCTTTGGTGGCTTGCGACAAGGAATTATTCGGACAGCGTTCGGCATCGCCGGGTTAATAATTGGCATAATTCTAGCAGGGTGCTATTATGAGCCGCTGGCAGCACTGCTCTCTACCAGTGGTGCCACCTGGGCTAAGATAGCTGCATATGCCATTATTGTAATAGCTACTCTCATTGTCGCTGGCGTGGTCGGTTGGCTCGTGGCTAAGGCAGTACATTTCGCGGCACTTGGCTGGCTCGATAGGCTTCTGGGGTTTGTCTTCGGTATCGCTGTGGGAGCCCTGTTCTGCGCTGCCTTTCTCGCTATTGTATTGAAGTATTACCCAGGCTCGGTCAGTGTCATCAGTCAATCGGCAATAGCTAGGTTCCTAGTGCAGGAATTCCCGTTGTTGCTGGCTCTTTTGCCTGCAGAATTCGATTCCATCCGTGAGTTTTTTACCACGAGCTAAACAGACCTGGAGAAATCAAACCACCTTTTCCCGCTCGGACAACTACGTTTAGCACTTGTGGGTAGCCAGGAAAAGTTGCAAGCTTTTTGTAGGCGGAATCAGCAGATAACCTACTGACCTAGAACTCCGTCTAGAACTTTCTTGAGTTCTTTCTTTGGTCTGTAACCAATAACTTGCTGAACAGGTTGACCACCCTTAAATATAATCATCGTGGGGATGGAGGCGATGCCGTACTTGGCAGCCAACGGACCATTCTCGTCCACATCCACTTTGACAAAGTCTATCTTGCCCGTATATTCCTTTGCCAACTCCTCCAGGATAGGAGCAGTAGCCAGGCACGGACCACACCACTTAGCCCAGAAATCCACCATGACTGGCAACTTGGACTGCAGAATAAGCTTGTTGAAGTTATCCTCCCCTGTTATTGGTTGTATCATTTGCTTTCCTCCTTGCTTAAATTGCTACATTCAAAGAAAAGAGGTCAATGGCATTCTTCATCGTCTGCTCTGCCACTCTTGCTTCAGCAACTCCTTTGAGTCGAGCCACGGCTTTCATAGACCGCAAGACATCAGCAGGCTGAGATTCATAACGTTCTGCCCTGCCATATGTTACCGGGCAATCTGTCTCCAGAAGCAATCTCTCCAAAGGCACTTCCTTGACCGCCCGCCTATGTTCTTCATGATACTCAGCAGCAGGCGTGGCTGAAACAAAATAGCCGCTATTAATTATATCCTCTAAAACACTGGAAAAACCAGTAAACCAGTGAAACACAGCTTTGTTGACACGAGCGCTTTTGACCAGCTCGAGTGCGTCCTTCCAGGCATATCGGCTGTGGACGATAACCGGTTTGCTATATTTCTTTGCAACATTCACGAGCTGACGAAAAACTTCTTGCTGCAATCCCTTGGATGCTCTTTTCAGGACTCGCTTGTCATAGTCCAAACCTACCTCACCGATAGCCACTGCTGAAGCAATGTTCTCCTCGATGAACCGGAAATTGTTGTCTATCTCAGGAGCATCTAAGTCACCGAGTTCCCAGGGATGGAAGCCTAAAGCTGGATAGACAAACTGGTGATATTTCTGCGCTATTTCCAATGTTTTTATATTAGATTGGCGATTTGAACCCACAGCCACTATGCCAATCACGCCGACTTTCCGGGCTTCTTCTAGCCTCGAATCAAGATTTTCCAATTCGTCGAGGTGCGTATGAGTATCAATTAGCTTATGCACTGAGTCAACCCAGAAAAACTACAAGACCTTTTAGAGACTCGCTGTTAATTCAGTGACCAGCCATCGGACGGATCTATATTTTCTTTTCGGCTAACATAGCCTTGTAATAATTAAGCCCCTTCTCAGTGGGCTTGTAGCCGTAAAGAGCAAACCTGTCTTCGCGCTCCTTAGTAACTAGATTTGCCCCCACCAGCGCCCGCAACATCACTTCGCCGAAATACCCAGCCAGATTGAGATGGTGGTCAGGGACTGCTTTATTTGTTGCCTCATACTCACGGCAAATAGCAGCTAGTTGCTTAGCTGGCTCTCTCTCCAAGCTCTGCAACAGAGCCTGTATAGCCTCCGTCTTTTTCAATTCTTCAATAAAATTTTCGAAAGCACCCATACGATTCCTAGTGACATTAGGTCACAAGTTTCTTTCTGTTCTCAGCCATTTTTACCCCGTCCTTGACATTACTGGATGTAATTTCCTCGCTTCCAGCCGACCTTGTGAAAAATTTTTGCTAACTCCCGACATAAGTAGATTTTGGCAAAAGCGTCTGCAAATATTCACCACTAGCTATAATAGGCGCCACTAACATATCAAAAAAGCCAAGTTTTCGGACAGCACACCTTATTTGCTCAACTTGCCTGACAAAAAGACTTAGGATAAAATGATAAGCCTCTGCACAGCAATACGTTTTTCTAAGGGCGTATTTTACCAAGTGGAATTTACCAGAGCAACCGAAGCGAGTCTCTTCCAACCAAGATTGGTAAACATGGAAACAAGGCATATAAAGCGGCTATTCGCAATATGGCAGTAATTTCCCGCAAAAATTTTTGCCACAAGCCCGAGAAAAGTTGACAAAATAAAAATAGGGTGTTAAACTTATTAGTTTGTATATGCTATTGCTTTCTTTGGATCTTGTCATATCACAATTTCTTAGTTAGCTATCTTCGAGACATTGCTTTGAAGAGTAAGCAGGTTCGTTTATTCTATGCTTCAATATAACTCAGTAAAGTCTTTTGCTAGATCCCCTGAGACTTTAGAAATACCCGACCTTATTCGAGTTCAGCTCGATTCCTTCCGTTGGTTTCAAGAGGAAGGACTGCGCGAGCTATTCGACGAAATCTCACCGATTCAAGACTATACCAACACACGAATGGAGCTACGCTTCATTGATTACGAGTTTCGAGAGCCGTTGTACTCTATTTCTGAATGCCTTGAGCGAGGCTTGACTTACTCTTCCCCCATCTACGTTACTGCACAGCTACTGGTCAAAGAGACAGGGGAGATCAAGCAACAAGAATTGTACTTCAGCGATTTTCCTTTAATGACAGATGCTGGTACCTTTATTATTTCCGGTGTAGAGCGGGTAGTGGTCAATCAGCTGACTCGTTTTCCAGGCGTCTATTTCACGTTAGAAAGAGACTCTTCAAGTGGAAGGGAGTTGTGTTTTGCCAAGCTTGTTGCTGAACACGGTGCTTGGCTGGATTTTGATACCTCTAATCGGGATGTAATTTCAGTCAAGGTTAGTGGCAAACGAAAGATACCAGTTACCACTTTATTGCGTGCCATAGGTTTTGAGAGCGACGAAACCTTGCTTTCCCTGTTCCAAGACATAGATAACTCGCCTGAGCACGCTTTTATCCGCTCAACAATAGAACGAGACCCATTGATTAAAAACAAGGCTGATGCCTTATTTGATATTTATAGAAAACTGTCTTCTGGTGAACCAGCTAGTCTTAGTAGCGCCCAGGCTTTACTGAATAATTTCCTGTTCAACCCACGCCGCTACAGCCTGGGCAAAGTCGGTCGTTACAAGCTTAACAAAAAGCTAGGACTAAATGTGCCGGGCAACTACACAGGGTTAACTCCCGAAGACCTGGTGCAGATAGTCCGCCGTATTATCGCAGTTAACCTGGGTAAAGAAGCCTCTGACGATATTGATCATCTGGGCAATCGAAGAGCCCAAGCTGTGGGGTTTCTGATACAGAAGCAACTTCGCGTTGGCTTGTTAAGGTTGGAGAGAGCCATTAAAGAGCGGATGAGTATCCTGGACCCCGAGGCAGCGACTCCTGTGGCGTTGATAAATATTCGCCCTATAGCAGTGGCTATAAGAGAGTTCTTCGGACGGTCGCAACTCTCACAATTCATGGACCAGACCAATCCACTAGCCGAGTTAACTCACAAGCGTCGTCTTTCCGCCATGGGGCCCGGTGGTCTCTCGAGAAAACAGGCTGGATTCGAAGTCCGCGATGTCCATCATTCCCACTATGGCAGAGTTTGTCCAATAGAAACACCCGAGGGTCCAAATATTGGGCTTATCGGCTCCTTAGCTACTTATGCCTCCGTGAACGAATATGGGTTTATAGAGACACCGTATCGCAGAGTCATTCACGAGGTTCGCAATACTGTAAAGGAACTGACAGGAAGAACCCTTAAGGAAGATGTAATAGATAATGAAGGCGAAGTAATAGCCGAGAGTGGCACAGTAGTCACCAAAAAACTCGCACAGAAGCTAGCTTCTCTTCCAGCCCGAAATATCAAAGTAATGCCATTTGTTTCTGACCAAATCGTGTACATGACAGCTGACGAAGAAGGTCAGTATGCTATTGCCCAAGCTAATGCCCTTCTCAATGAAAGAAACGAGTTTATTGATGCCAAAGTTGAGGCCAAGAAAGGTGACAGGTACTTTAAGGAGTCAGTAGACAAGGTCAACTTTATTGATGTCTCACCAAAACAGCTATTTAGTGCGGCGGCTTGTCTTATCCCGTTCCTGGAGCATGATGATGCTAACCGAGCTTTAATGGGTTGCAATATGCAAAGACAGGCAGTGCCATTATTACGTCCCGAATGTCCCTTGGTAGCCACAGGTATGGAAAAAGAAGTGGCTAAATATAGTGGGCAAGTGATATTTGCCCCTGACGATGGTGTGGTCACTTCAGCAACCAGTTCACAAATTGTAATCAAAACAGAAAAAGGTGAAGAGCACAAATTCAATTTGACCAAATTCGCCAGGACTAACCAAGGGACATGTATCAATCAGCGACCAATCGTAAACAAAGGCGACAGAGTTCAGAAGGGGCAGGTGCTAGTAGACAGTTTTTCCGTAGATAATGGACACCTTGCTTTAGGACAGAATATCATCTGCGCTTTTATGAGCTGGGAAGGGTATAACTTTGAGGACGCCATTGTTATCAGCAGACGGCTAGTTAAAGATGATGTCTATACGTCTGTTCACATTGAAAAATATGAGATAGAAGAGCGCGACACTAAGCTTGGTCCTGAAGAGATAACCAGGGATATACCCAACGTTAGCGAGGAGAGTCTTTCTAACCTTGATGAAATGGGGATCATACGTATTGGAGCTGAAGTAAAGCCCAATGACATTCTGGTTGGGAAGATTACTCCTAAAGGTGAAACCGAACCTTCAGCGGAAGAAAAGTTGCTGCGGGCTATTTTTGGCGAGAAGACACGGGAGGTAAAAGATAGTTCCCTTAGAATTCCGTCCGGAGAGTGGGGAAGGGTGATCAGGACTAAAGTCTTTTCTCGTGAAAACCATGACGAGTTGCCAGCAGGGGTGAACAAACTTGTACAGGTATGGGTAGCTCAAAAGCGCAAAATTTCCGTAGGTGACAAAATGTCCGGGAGACATGGCAACAAGGGTGTTATCTCTATTATATTGCCCGAGGAAGACATGCCGCTTTTGCCAGATGGCACGCCTGTAGACATTATTCTTAATCCTCTTGGTGTTCCTTCTCGTATGAATATTGGGCAGGTTTTGGAAGCCCATTTAGGTTGGGCAGCTCAAGTGCTAGGATTTAAAGCTATTAATCCCATTTTCGATGGCGCTGATGCTCTGACCATTGAGGATGCGTTAGCTAAAGCTTGGATCGTGTGGAAAGCCAATGCTGTTAGTTTCAGTCCTGAGAATCCTAGAGATGCCATAATTGACCAGAAAAAGGTTGAGGACTGGCTTGCTCAATATGGCTTTGATGCCCAAGAAGTAATGGATGACAGATACGTAGGTGCAGCTAGAAAAGCCTCTTTGTGTATATGGCTTGAAGAACTAGGCATAGGTGACAACCATCAACTTAGAACTCTCAGCGACCAGAAGTTGGAACAGATAGCACAAAAAGTTTATAAGGAACGCAAGCTCTATCCGCCGATTTTCGGCAAGGTAGAACTTCGAGACGGGCGAACTGGCGAGTTATTTGACAAGCCCATAACTGTAGGCTGTATCTACATGATGAAGCTAATTCACCTTGTCGGTGATAAGGTACATGCTCGTTCCACTGGTCCCTACTCACTAATCACCCAGCAACCCTTGGGAGGGAAGGCGCAGTTTGGCGGTCAGAGGTTCGGTGAAATGGAGGTTTGGGCGTTGGAAGCACACGGCGCAGCTCATACACTTCAAGAGATGCTGACAATCAAGTCAGACGATGTAATGGGACGAGCTAAAGCCTACGAATCACTTGTCAAAGGCGAAGATATTCAACAACTAGGCATTCCAGAGTCCACCAAGGTTTTGTTCATGGAGCTACGTAGCTTAGGTTTTGCTGTTGAGCTACTTAGTGAGGAGGAAAATGTCACAATTTGATGGCATTAATGGCATTCGAATAAGTCTAGCTTCGCCGGAACAAATCAGAAGCTGGTCTCACGGCGAGGTTACTAAAGCCGAGACAATCAACTACCGCACTCTGAAGCCAGAAAGAGACGGTTTATTCTGCGAAAAGATTTTTGGACCTGTCAAGGACTTTGAATGCCATTGTGGCAAATATAAGAAGGCGAGGTATAAAGGAGTTACCTGCGATAAATGCGGTGTTGAGGTAGCTCATTCCAGCGTTCGTCGGGAACGCATGGGACATATAGAATTAGCCGCGCCAGTAACTCATATATGGTTTGTCAAACTAGTGCCCAGCCGACTGGGGCTACTCTTGGATCTTTCCCCACGAGACTTAGAGAGTGTCATCTATTTTGCTCGCTACATTGTTATCTCCGTGGATGAAGAGGCCAGAGAAAAGAAACTTCGTCACCTTGAAGAGGAAATGAGCCGAAAACTCGTCGAACAAGAGGAACGTTTGGATAAGAAAATGGAGCAACTGGAAACTCAAGGTCTGGAGGAAGAACTCAAGATGAAAGAAGCAGACCAGATCCAGGCCAAATTTACAGAAAAGAAAGCAAAACTCGAAGAAGAACTAAAGGCAAGCATTACAGAGTTAGAAAATCTTCGACCGCTAAGATTGCTCAACGAGGAAGAATACAGGAAACTCAAGGAAAGGCATGGTGCTATTTTTGAAGCTGGCATGGGTGCTGAAGCTATTTTACAGATATTGAAACAACTTGACATTGATGCTTTACACCAACAGCTTCGTGAGCAAATCCGTGGCACATCAGGGGGATATCACAAAAGACTGAGCCAACGTCTTCAATTAGTTGAAGCTTTCAAGCTCAGTGGGAATAAGCCTGAATGGATGGTATTGACCGTGCTGCCTGTACTGCCACCGTCTCTTCGTCCTATTGTGCAACTGGATGGTGGTCGCTTTGTCATCAGCGACCTCAACGATCTTTATCGCAGGGTTATCAACCGCAACAACCGACTCCGCCGTCTCATGAAGTTAGGTGCTCCAGAAATAATTATCCGAAATGAGAAACGCATGCTACAGGAGGCTGTTGATGCTCTTATTGATAACGGACGGAGAGGGCGCGCAGTTACTACTGGTGATAAGCATGCCTTGAAATCCCTAGCGGATATACTGAAAGGCAAACAGGGTCGGTTTCGCCAAAACCTTCTTGGTAAGCGAGTTGACTACAGTGGTCGCTCCGTCATTGTTGTCGGTCCCAGACTCAAACTTCACCAGTGTGGTTTGCCACGCTATGTTGCCTTAGAATTATTCAAACCCATGGTTGTACACAAGCTAATGAAGAACGGGTATGCCAATAACTTAAAGAGCGCCCGCCGATTGGTAGAAAGAGGTAGCCCAGAAGTGTGGGACGCACTGTATGAAGTGGTCAAGGAGCGCCCTGTATTGTTAAACCGTGCCCCAACATTACATCGGCTGAGCATCCAAGCCTTTGAACCTGTGTTAATTGATGGCGATGCCTTCCAGATTCACCCATTGGTATGCACTGCCTTTAATGCCGACTTCGATGGTGACCAGATGGCAGTTCACGTACCACTATCTAGAACTGCCGTAAAGGAAGCTCGGGAACATATGCTCAGTGTTTACAACATGCTGCTGCCAAGTTGTGGTGAGCCGGTAACAGCACCGACCTTGGACATAGTCTTAGGATGCTATTATCTCACCGTTTCTAAACCGGGAGCCAAAGGAGAGGGTAGATACTTTGCCAGTTTCGATGAAGCCAAACTAGCTTACGAATTAGGCATTGTGGAACTTAATGCTGAAATTGTGGTGCGAGAGCCTTCACTTCGCTCGGACGGTGGCAGGATAACCACTACGGTGGGCAGAATATTGTTCAACGAGGCTTTACCGCCGGAGCTTCGTTTTTTCAACAAAGTGGCAGATAAGTCATCCTTAAGAGCGCTAATAGCTGACTGCATCCGTGTGCTGGGTAACGAAGGTGCAGCCGGCGTCCTAGATAGACTCAAGCAATTGGGATTCGATTATGCTACAAAATCCGGCATTTCCATAGCTATGAACGATATAGAAGAGCCGCCCAACAGGGTTAAGCTTCTTAAGGAGGCTGATGAGCAGCTTAGTCTTGTTGAGGAGCAGTTCAACCACGGCTTGATTACTGAGGATGAAAAATACGAGAAAGTCGTTCAGGTCTGGGCAGAGACTACAGACAAGATCACCAAAGATGTATCTCGTTCGTTGGATCCTTACGGTAGCATCTACATGATGGCAACGTCTGGTGCCAAAGGAAACATTTCTCAAATTACTCAGATGACAGGCATACGTGGATTGATGCAAGATCCCGCAGGCAGGATAATAGACTTCCCCATCAAGTCTAGCCTCCGCGATGGATTATCACCAATGGAGTACTTCATCTCCACACATGGTGCTCGCAAAGGATTAGCTGATACCGCACTGAGGACATCAGATAGTGGTTACCTTACCAGACGACTGGTGGATATTGCCCAAGACGTCATCATAAATGAACCGGATTGTGGCACTCATGAAGGAGTTTGGATATCTCGAGAAACCATTGATAGCTCTCTGCCCCCGTTTGAAGAACGGATTACTGGCTATTTAGCAGCTACCGATATTGTTGATCCCCACACAAATGCCATCATTGTCCAGCGAGATGAAGAGATTAATGAAGAAAAGGTCAAACAAATTGTTGAGGCTGGAATTACCCGGGTATATATGAGGTCACCTCTTACCTGCCGTTCTCGACTTGGCATTTGCCAGAAGTGTTATGGCAGAGACCTAGGTAAGAAACAACCGGTAAAATTGGGCACCGCTGTGGGAGTTATCGCTGCTCAAAGCATCGGCGAGCCTGGAACCCAGCTTACACTACGTACTTTCCATACCGGTGGTGTTGTCGGTGTTGATATTACTACTGGTCTGCCCCGCGTAGAAGAGCTTTTCGAAGCCAGAACGCCGAGTGGCAGCGCCATCATCTCTGAGATTGATGGTACTGTTGAAGTAACTCATACCGACGGGGAGAGCATAATCAAAGTCATTAGCTTTGAATCTTACCTCGATGAATACCAAATTCCGCGGAAAGCAAAGCTAGCTGTAGTTGATGGACAGGTAGTGGATGCTGGTGACACCCTATTTTCTCTACCAGAGAAGACAGAAGAAAAATTGCCAGTTTCTACTTCCGGTGCAGCGGAACAATCTCAAGCTGTAGTAGCTAGAGTAGGTGGTCAAGTTATAATCGAAGGCAAACGTGTCTATGTCAAATATGAAGAAAGGGAAGAGAGAGAATATAGCGTCCCTTACGGTGCCTATTTGCTGGTTCGCTCAGGTGACAAAGTCAAGGCGGGCGACAGGCTTACGAGAGGTCCTATTGACCCTCACGACATCTTGCGTATTATGGGCAAGGACGTAGTCCAACAGTACTTAATTGATGAAATTCAAAAGGTATATCGAGCGCAAGGAGTGACCATACACGATAAGCATATTGCTGTCATTGTCCGGCAGATGCTAGGCAACGTGAGGATTATTTCTTCGGGAGACACGAAGCTCTTGCCTGGAGAGCTAGTCAATCGGTTCGATTATGAGGATATAAACGCCAAGGTACTGGCTGAAGGAGGTGAACCAGCGACAGCTCAAGCTGCGCTCCTCGGAATAACCAGAGCCAGTTTAAGTAAGGATAGTTGGTTAGCTGCCGCTTCCTTCCAAGAAACCGGTCGTGTTCTTGTTGATGCTGCTATCAAAGGCAAGCTAGATAAGCTTCGCGGGCTCAAGGAAAATGTTATCCTCGGTAAGCTCATTCCGTCCCGGGTTCTTGCTCCAAGTCCTGAGGAGGGAGAAAAATTGCAAAGGTTAAGCCTTGAGAGCGGGGAGACTACGAACTTAGAATTAGAGAACCAGTAAATTTCCCTCATTAAATCGAGCAAAGGTTAGCGATGCGGCTTGTCTCAGGTAAAGTAACACCCGAGGATACCTCCATTGAACAAAACCTGCGCCCCAGACGTCTCAGTGAATTCATAGGTCAAGAAAAAAGCAAAGATAATCTAAAAATAGCTATCGCTGCTGCCAAAAAAAGAGGTGAGCCTTTAGACCACATAATGCTTTACGGTGCCCCAGGTTTAGGCAAGACTACTCTTGCCTACATTATTGCTGCCGAGATGGGAGTTGATATTAAGATTACTTCCGGACCAGCGATAGAGCGTGCTGGAGACCTGGCAGCTATTCTTACCAATCTACGCCAAGGGGATGTCCTTTTTATTGACGAGATACATAGGCTTAACCACACAGTAGAGGAAAAACTCTATCCGGCAATGGAGGATTTCGCTTTTGATGTGTTTTTAGGGAAGGGTCCAGCTGCTAGAAGTTTACGGCTAAGTTTACCCAGATTCACCTTAATTGGGGCTACTACTCGCTTTGCTTTATTGAGCCCTCCTATCCGTGATAGATTCGGTGCAGTATATCACTTGGACTTCTACGACCAAGCTGCAATTTTGGCAATTCTGGAGAGATCAGCGACCATTCTCGGGGTGAAAGCGGATAGGGAAGGACTGACTTTAATCGCGCAACGTGCCAGAGGCACACCTCGAGTGGCTAACCGGCTCTTAAAGAGGGTGCGAGATTATGCTGAGGTTATGGCAGACGGGGTGATCACTAAAGAAGTAGCATTGAAAGGGCTTTCTAAGCTAGAGATAGACTCCGTAGGTTTGGATGATATAGATCATAAAGTGCTGCATACAATAATTGACAAATTTGATGGCGGTCCTGTTGGTTTAGAAACTATCGCAGCTTCTATTAATGAGGATGCCGACACTATCATGGATGTCTACGAACCTTATCTTCTTCAATTAGGTTTTCTGGAACGGACACCACGCGGCAGAGTAGCAGCCAGACTTGCTTATGAGCACCTCGGATTGCCTTACAACCGAGCACCCAGAACATCGGATGCCCGTCAGTCCCAACCTAGTTTGTGGGCGCAGAAACACGACTAATCTGGGGCTATTTTGGGATTTCTAGCTCTTTTAGGTAACGATTACTGATATGCCCGGGCTTGCATCCACAAGGGCAGAGCAAAGCCGGACAAAGAAAAGAGCAGCAGTAGCCAAGCCCAAGAGCAAATATCGCCTCGGCTTGCTGTGATCACCGCAAATAAAATCACAAGCGGGGGGATTACCAAACTAATAATCTTATATCTACGCGCTTTGACGCGAATGAAAGCGATAGTGGCTCCAGCCAAAGCAATAAAGCTAATAACAATCCACAAGGCATTTGTTTGTAGCCTAGTTACCCAATCGCTGGCTAAAAGCTCATCTCCTCTGCCCAATGATGAAAACCAAGTGAATGTCACAAGCATAGGGGCGAGCATGAGTGAGACATATAGCCAATCACGCCTAGCAGTTTGTTTCATTATGTGGATAAAGACGAACAAAACCAGTGGGATATAAATAAGTGCTACTATCCAGCCCCAACCATAAGGAAGCGAAAGCAACAATATACCACTAACCACCACCGGCATCAAATAATACCCCAACCACGGGAAAAACCATATCGGCTTACCTCGCTGCCAACCATAAATTGCCATCCCAACTGTTAGTGCCAGTACGATTGACGCATAGATAACATTTTGCCAGTAATAGGATGTGAAGAGTAAAGCAACTAGAAGGTGAGGTAAGGCGCTGAAAACGGCTTCTTTCCAACTACCTTGAGCATGTGTCTCATAGATTTGTTCGGCGATTAGTTCCGGAGAGCCCAAGGATTGTACTGCTATTTTGCTTGCCTCTTCCTTACTTAGTCCTTTTTCTTCTAGTTCCTGAATTTTTTCTTCAAGATGTGTGTGAAGCTCTTCAGCGACGCCATCCTTTATAGTTTGGTCAATCTCGAGGCAATCTTTAAATTTGTTTAAATAATGACTTATATGACTCGCCATTTTAATCTCAAGGTGTTTCTGGCTGTAAAACTGCTTTAACTGCTTCAGAAAAATGTTGCCATGTAGCTAATCTTTTAGTCAGGACTTGCTGCCCTTTTTCAGTTATATAGTAGTAACGTCTTTGCTGTCCATTAGGAAGTACCTGCCATTTACCCACAATAAGATTTTCTCGCTCTAAACGATGCAGGGCAGGATAAAGAGTGCCTTCTTTGAAATGAAAATACCCGTTGCTCCTTTTCTGTAGTTCTTTTACGATTTGATAGCCATAAGTTGGCTCATGACTAATTATGCTAAGCAGCAAAGAATCAGTATTTCCCTTTAGCAGTTCACGACCATAATTCATCCTAGCACCTCACCAAAATATTAACTTTCTCTACTATAGCATCGGTTAACTACAATGTCAATTGCTTGTGGTGGCTGAGTACATAGGTGACAGTCGGCTGCGGATTTTAGCAAGCCAATAAAACCCTAGCTTGCTTGAACTAAACGATAGAATGATAATATACTATAGCACTGCAAGAGTATCATTTAAGGTTGATAAGAATGCGGATTACTGGGGGCAAAGTAAAAGGAGCTCATCTAAAAACTCTACCAAAACGTTCTGTAAGACCCACGACCAACGTAGTCAGACAAGCCATTTTCTCGCTTTTGGTGACCAGTACTACAAACTGGCAACATGTTCTTGATTTGTACGCTGGCACTGGTGCTCTAGGCATCGAAGCCCTCAGCCGGGGGGCAGAATGGGTTGATTTTGTTGACCAGAGAAAAAAATGCTGCGACCTTATCAAAAGTAACTTAGAAAAAACAGGGGACATGCATCGAGCACACATCTACTGCTGCAGCGTGAACAGGGCACTTACCTTTCTTGACAAAAGTTACGATATTATCTTTTTAGACCCACCCTACTCCAATCCTTGTGTAAACGATTTACTGACAAATTTAGCTAAGTCAAAATTACTGAAGGGAAATTGTACGATCGTAGTTTGCCACGCTAATCGCTTTCCCTTGAGCTCCCACTATGATGGACTTAGTCTTATCAAAGAGCGCCGCTACGGCGATACTTTTGTTTCCATTTATCAAAAGGAGGTTTAGCTATGCTTGTAGGAGTTTATCCCGGAACGTTTGACCCTCTTACCTACGGACACATGGACATCATTGAACGAGCTGCAGCGTTGGTTGATGAACTAATTGTCGGTGTGTATGAAAATCCTAGCAAACAGCCGCTTTTTTCTCTGGAGCAAAGGGTGAAGCTAGTAAAACAAGCAATAGTTGGACTGCCTAATGTTCGCGTTAAAGCTTTTAAAGGACTGACTGTGGATTTTATACACCAAGTAGGAGGAAAAGTGATGATACGTGGCTTGAGGGCAAATTCTGACTTCGAACGGGAATTTGAAATGGCGCTGATGAACAGAAAGCTAGCTCCTGACATTGAGCTAATTTGCTTGATGACTAGTTCTCAATACCAATTCCTCAGTTCATCTTTAATCAAGGAAGTAGCTAAGCTAGGAGGATGTCTGGATGGCATGGTTCCTGACCATGTAGCTGCAGCTTTAAGAAAGAGGTTTCCCGTGCCCGCTGGTCTTGCCTCTAGTACCAGCAAAAATGTAAAATTAACACCCAAAAGTTAAGGAGGTTAAAAGATGGCCTACAAAATTACTGAAGACTGTATTAGCTGTGGTGCCTGCGAACCAGAATGCAAAAATGAGGCTATACGGGAAGGGGAAGACATCTATGTCATTGACCCTGAAAAATGCACTGAGTGCGTGGGGTGGTTCGACAAACAGAAGTGTGTTGAGGTTTGTCCTGTAGATGCCTGCGTCCCCGACCCCAAGCACAAAGAAACGCGGGAACAACTATTGAACAAGTGGCGTAAGATATATCCCGGCAAGACCCCAACCACCAGTTAAGACACAGTTTTATCAAAACCGCACCTTTGAAGTATTCCTTTAGTGGCTCGGAGTAGGTTGTTATTCCCAGCCTATTACAAGGTGGTTAGCATTATTCAAAAGTCACTCAGCCTTGAGCAAGGCTGCGCGTGTATAGTATCCGACTGAGCTTGCGCCAACGACTTGATTGAACGCTAGTAATAGGCCATTGAATATCCATGATTAACAGTGAAAAACCATTTGCCGTAGATATCGGGGCAGATTCTTTACGTGGCTCAAGAATGACATTTCACTATAGGATCTTATAGCGACGTAGCAATCACCGCATCGGTTAGTTTGAGAAAATCCTTGCACCATCTCCTTACGAGTAGCGTATCCAGTGCGGTGCTGCGAACAGGGAACAAGTGTCCCGTCGGGCATCACTACAAGAAATTTTATGCCAGCTTGGCAATTTGGTATTTGTCCTTGTTCAAAGAATCTTAAAGTATCTTGGAGCGTAAGTCTTGGGTTAACTAGGGGTACACCCTGCTTTCTTAATACCATCAGTTCGTCAATAGCCTGACGCAGAATCTCTAAGTCCTCCCCGCTGTTCAGGCAATAGTCTTTGTTTCCTGTTCGCATCGGAGTATAGGCACTATAGGATATATCCACACCCCATTCAGCAGCCTTCTTTGCCAACGACACTATTTCTCGCACATTGGCTTTAGTGATAGCCGTGTTCAGGATAATATCCTGAAAACCGAGCCTTACTAACCTCGGTAAAGTCTGCTCCAGGCGTCTATAAAGACCGGGCCGCTGCCGAAACTCGTCATGCCGCTCGTCAGGAAAGTCAAGTGATACGGAAAACTGATTTACCCCCGCCTCACGCAATTGTATGTAATTGCTTTCGTTCAAGAGCACTCCATTGGTAACCAGTATCGCATATTGCACACCACCATCTTTAATAGCCTTAACCACGGCTGTTATATCCTTACGCAAAAGTGGTTCACCACCGGAAATCTGCGCTGCCAGCGGCTTAAGACGTTGAGTTAAAACTCTATATTCATCCGGGCTGATTTGCTTTTCATCCTTTATAACCCCTCCAAGGTCACAGTGAAGACAATTGCAGTTGCAAGAAAATGTTACTTCGTAAGAAACTACCACAGGATGGTTAGTTATATATCTGCCTACTATCCCTACAGTGAGCTTAATCCCTTGCAATAGAGAAATATTTGCCATTCTCTAGTAACACCTTGTTCCCCTCTAATTCTAAAGCCGTTTGGCCTTTTTGTAAGCAGCAGCCACAGCTTCAAGAAGAAGTGAGCGAAATCTCCCTTTTTCTAATTGAAGAAGAGCTTCGGTGGTGGTCCCGCCTGGCGAAGTCACCATGTTCCTCAAATCGGCAGGATGTTTACCGGTCTTTTCAACAGTGCGCACAGAGCCAAGTATAGTTTGTATTACCAATTCCTGAGCCATATCTCGAGGCAAGCCAATGTGGACACCAGCATCAACCAGTGCCTCGATAAAGAGAAACACATAAGCTGGTCCACTGCCGCTTAAAGCTGTGGCCATGGTTAAATATTTTTCGTCATCAACATAAATTTCTGTACCTAGAGCACCCAATATAGTCTGAGCTAAGCTTTTCTGCTTTTGTGTAGTTTCAGCAGTTGCTGTCCAGATAGTTATTCCCTCACCAATCTGTGCTGGCATATTGGGCATAGCTCGAACCACAGAGGAATGGTGTAAGCCTTGGCATAAACTGGACAGAGTAGCACCGGCTACTATGGACAGCACTAATTGGTGAGACTCTAATCCTTTTACTTCTGCCATTACTTCAGAGAGATTCTGAGGCTTCACCGCCAAAACAATTAAGTCAGCATTTGCCACTGCCTTCCTATTATCAGCCACAGTGCTGACTTTGTACTCTTTGCTCATCAATTCACGCCGTATTGGACTGATGTCGCTAATCACTATTTCCCGTGACTCCACCACCTTCTTAGCCAAAAGGCACTTAACCATGGCTTCCCCCATAGCCCCACCACCAACAAACACTATCCTTATCTTGTCTTTGCTTCCTTTTGCTTCCGTCATGACGCTACCACGATATTCACTACTCGTTTAGGAACATAGACGACTCTGATAAGTTTCTTGCCATCAATATAAGATTTCACTCGTTCTCGACCCAGTGCCAATTCCTTAGCTTCAACTTCACTTATAGAAGCAGGTACAAGCACTTTATCACGAAGTTTGCCATTTACTTGAATGACCAAGGTAACTTCTTCTTCCTTAGCCAGTTCCTCATCATATCCAGGCCATGGTTGGTTATGAATACTATAGGGCTGCCCGATCTTGCTCCACAACTCCTCAGCAAGGTGAGGCACACTGGGGGCAAGTAGAAGCAAAAAATACCTGATGGCTTCCTTCCACAGAAAATCCGAAACCACTCTACTTTCCTTAATCTTGGATAGATAGTTGCTGAACTCCATAAGACAAGATAGCATCGTGTTGAAGCGGAACTTTTCCAAATCAGTGGTCACTTCTTTGATTGTCCTATGAATTAAATGAAGGAGTTCTTTCTCAGCTTCAGGTTTGACAATGCGGCTAATGTAGTCCGTTGTGACTAAGCTCCAAACCCGATTTAGCCAGCGGCTAATGCCGACAATACCTCTATCACTCCATTCCCCACCAAGCTCCCAAGGACCAATAAACATAAGATACCCACGGACAGCATCAGCACCTAACTTAGCCACATACTCGTCAGGAGCAACCACATTGCCTCTAGATTTGCTCATCTTATCGCCACGATATATTATCGTCCCTTGATTGAACAGCCGAGTAAACGGCTCATCAAAATCAACCAGCCCTATGTCTCTTAGCGCCTTGATGAAAAAACGAGCATAGAAAAGATGCATAACTGCATGCTCAGCACCACCAGTATACAGATCCACAGGCAACCAATACTCGGCTTTTTCAGGATCGAAGGGAGCACTTTCAGTTCTGGGACTGGTATACCTCAAGAAGTACCACGAGGAGCACATGAATGTATCCATAGTATCAGTTTCCCTTTGTGCTGGACCGGAGCATCTGGGGCAGGTAGTATTTACGAAACTTGGGCAATATTTCAGAGGAGATTCCCCAGTGGGTTTAAATTCGGCATCGGGAGGAAGAAGGACAGGCAAATTTTTTTCAGGCACAGGGACTACGCCGCATCTATCACAATAGATTATCGGAATGGGTGCTCCCCAGTACCTTTGTCTGGAGATCAGCCAGTCCCTGAGCCGATAAACCACCGTCCGCTTGCCCAACCTTTTTTCCTCCAGTAAATCACAAATCGCCTCGTATCCTCGTTCGCTAGGCAGACCACTGAATTCTCCCGAATTCACCATCGTACCTGGCCCAGAATACGCTTGTGACAATTCTTCCCCTGCCCAACCCGGTGGAGCAATAACTATTCGCACGGGTAGTTTAAACTTCTTAGCAAATTCGAAGTCTCGTTCATCATGGGCTGGTACTGCCATCACTGCCCCTGTGCCATAAGTTGGCAATACGTAATCGGTAATCCAGATAGGCACTCGTTCGCGACTTAGTGGATTGATAACATAACTACCCAAAAAAACTCCAGTTTTCTCCCTGCCCACTGCCACACGCTCATATTCAGTCTGCCGCCGACACCAAGCAATATACTCTTCCACTTTAGCTCTATGTTCCGGGGTAGTTAATTTGGAAACCAAACGATGTTCTGGAGCCAGAAGGAAAAAAGTTACCCCGAAAATAGTATCCGGGCGGGTGGTAAATACTTTTATCTCTTTCTGACCATCAATCTCATGCTCCAGCCAGAATGAAACTTCGGCACCCTCGCTCTTACCGACCCAGTTCTTCTGCATTACCTTTATCCGTTCGGGCCAATCGAGACCACTATGATCCAGGAGTTCTTCAGCATACTTAGTAATCCTGAAAAACCACTGCTTCAATTCTTTCTTGGTTACGGGTGTGCCACACCTCTCGCAAACACCTTCCCCAACCACTTGTTCATTAGCCAACACTGTCTGACACCTCGGACACCAGTTAACCGGCGCCTCAGCCCGATAAGCAAGACCAGCATGATACAGTTTAAGAAAAAACCATTGCGTCCACTTGTAATACTCTGGCAGGCAGGTAATGACCTCGCGATTCCAGTCATATATTGCCCCTATACTCTTAAGCTGCCGACGCATATTCTCAATATTCTTCATCGTCCATTCATAAGGATGAACCCCCCGCTTGATGGCAGCGTTTTCCGCCGGCAACCCAAAGGCGTCAAACCCCATGGGATGAAGCACATTATAGCCTTGCATCCTCTTAAACCGGGCATAAACATCTGAAGGCGCCATAGCATACCAATGGCCTACGTGGAGGTCACCCGAGGTGTAAGGAAACATGGTCAGAGCGTAGAACTTCGGACGTTTGCTACTTTCAGTTACCTCGTAAATACGATTTGCTGCCCATTTTTGTTGCCATTTTTTTTCGATCTGCTGGGGATCATAATTCGGAGTCATTTCTCTAAATAACCTCGTACAAGTAGATCGTCTTAAAGTTTAACCTAAGTCCAAGTGAATTAAAAGCCCTTTTCTGCTACTGAAACCAGCAACTAGCATAAAGAGGAATTAAGGTTTGACCACGAGACTGACAAGGATTTAAAGCGTACTAACTGAATTAGGTAATTCTCGATACCAGGAATCTTGGTTATGTACCACTACAGGATAATCCAAATGCTCCCCACAAGGCATTTTACAACTTTTGCGAAGTCACTCGTGACCTGTAGGATACAAACTAAGGAGGGCTAATAAATGTAACAATAACCCTCTTTTTGCGGCAGGAAACTCAATTTCCCCGCTGCTATTCAGTTTGGCTTGTGAAACTCACACAAGCATTAAAACAGTCACGCTGTGCGTGACCTACTCTACTACACCCGCCTACTGCTATCTGAATTTAGGCTTTCTCTATTCTGAATACCTTCGTGCCACAGCTAGGGCAAACACCCTGGGTCGCCGGTCTCTTGTTCTTGAGCGTAACTCGGCGCGGATTTGCCATGTTCACCTTCTTCCTGCACTTCATGCAATAAGCTGTTGCCATTATTCTGCCCTCCTTTTGCTTTTACTTTACTTAAATTGTTACTACAATAGCAAAGCTTTGTCAATACCTTTTGGGGCTTTTACAGCAAATATTTCAAATTTTTCAGCTATTTGGCAACACTGCACAGGACAAAGGCTATTAAGTACTTGTTATACAAGGCTAGAGGTAGGGATTCTAGTTAGGGCGACAAGATAATAGCTGCAGTGCTGCACGGATTCGTTTCAGACATTTTTCTTTTCCTAATACTGCCATCGTCTGAAACAACGGCGGTGCCGCAGGACGCCCTGTGACAGCCACCCTGAACAAACCAAACATTTCCCCTGTACCTAAACTTAGCTCTGTAGCCAAAGGACGCAGGATACTTTCCAGTGTAGAAGTATCCCAGGTTTTTACCTGCTCTAGCTTTGGCAAAGCCATAGTAATAGCTTGAATAGCCAATTTGGTATCTAGTTTCTTACTCAAAAGCAGCCTGGTATCGTATTGCAGCTCATCGAGAAAGAAAAAGCTAGTAAGTTGAGGAACCTCAGCCAATGTTTTGGCCCGCTCCTGAACCAATGCCAGAACCTGGGTAACGTAATTTTTATCTAACGGGCGTTTTACCGATTCTGGCAAGTCTCTCTCTAGAAACAGTATGGCTTGCTGGACAAATTCTTCTAGGCTTAGTTTGCGCAAGTAAACCCCGTTCATCCAATCCAGTTTCTCTTTATTAAAGATAGCTGCTGCCTTACCAACCCTTTCTAGAGAGAAGTGTTTTATCAGTTCCTCCCGAGACAACAGTTCAGTTTTGTCGTCAAGTGACCAGCCCAACAGAGCCAAGAAGTTGACTATCGCATCCGGGAGATATCCTTGTTTTTGGTACTCCCGGATATTGGTAGCACCGTGTCTTTTGGATAATTTGGCACGGTCAGGCCCTAAAATCATAGGCAAATGGGCAAATTGTGGAGGTTGCCAGTTCAGCGACTGGTAGAGCAGGATGTGTCGCGGGGTACTGGAGAGCCACTCGTCGGCTCTTAAGACATGCGAAATAACCATCAGATGGTCATCCACTACATTAGCCAGGTGGTATGTAGGATAACCATCTGATTTGAGCAGCACAAAGTCGTCTAGAGTATCATGCCTGAACATCACCGATCCGTACACCAGGTCGTAGAAAGTAGTTTCGCCGTCAAGAGGTGTTTTGAAACGTACCACCGGAGTGATACCTGTTGCCTCTACCCGACTCCTTTCCTGCGGCGTTAAATTTCGACAATGACGGTCATATTTTGGTGGCTGCTTTCGCCTTGCTTGCTCTTGGCGCATTGCTTCCAATCGTTCTGGAGAGCAGTAGCATAAATAGGCATGTCCGGACTCCAGCAATCTATCGGCAACCTCGCGGTAAAAAGGCAACCGTTGAGACTGGAAATAGGGTCCTTCATCCCAGTCCAATCCCAGCCATCGCAAGCTATCGAGTATTACTTCAACCGCACCTTCTACCTTGCGGGCAACGTCGGTATCCTCGATCCGGAGAATAAATTTCCCGCCATGATGACGGGCAAAGAGCCAGTTAAACAGAGCAGTTCTAATATTTCCTACGTGAGGGTATCCTGTGGGGCTGGGGGCAAAGCGCACCCTCACAGATGTTTGCGATTCAAGCTGCATTGGCTGTATAGGGACTTCGCCCGACTCCAAGCTATTTAGACAGAATTTGCTGTATCTGCGTTAGCTTTTCTAAGTGTCTCTTAAGCCTTCGAGCAAGCTGTTCAACCTGCTCCAGAGCATTCTTCGAATCCTCTATTTCGGTTGCAATCTTGAACAGAATCTCGTCCCGTCGCTGCCCCAACTCGGCTTCAAAGCCACTCATCTTTTCTAACTCCGCTTGCGAAAAGTCAGACAACAGCCTGCCTTCCCTGGCTGCTTGTTCCTTGGAAAGTTCATCGTAAGACTTCATTTCACTGAGTTCCTTTCTTTGTATTGCTGTCAAATTCTATCACGAATTGCTCCTTCGCACAAGGTAGGTTGGATACGACCTTGCAGGCAATTCCGCATCCGTCTGACCATGCAAAATCCTGCCGATTCCTATATATTTAACAGTGGGCTGTTGTGGGGGAAACCAGATGCCTGAATTTAAGATAGTTTCGGATTTCCGACTTACCGGCGACCAACCCCAGGCGGTTGACAAGTTAGTTGAAGGGTTACAGAAAGGTTACCGGGAACAGACGCTGCTGGGAGTCACTGGCAGTGGTAAGACCTTCACTATGGCTAATGTCATTGAGAGAGTACAAAGACCAACCTTAGTTATTTGCCACAACAAGACGCTGGCTGCTCAGCTAGCAACCGAGTTCAAGGAATTCTTCCCCGAAAATGCTGTGGAGTATTTTGTCAGCTACTACGACTATTATCAGCCAGAGGCTTACGTTCCTAGTCTTGACCTCTATATAGAGAAGGAAACCGATATAAATGAGGAGATTGACAAGCTACGCCACGCCGCTACCAGGGCTTTGTTCACACGCCGGGATGTCATCATCGTCGCTTCAGTTTCATGTATCTATAGTTTAGGTGCACCTGACGAATATCGGAGCTTTACCTTGACTGTTGAAAAGAACAAACAGTACAAGCGAGACAAATTGGTCCGTCGTTTGGTGGATATGCAATACGAAAGGAACGACTATGATTTTAGCAGGGGTAAGTTTCGCATTCGCGGAGATACCCTGGAGATTCACCCAGCGTATGAAGAAACCGCACTGAGAATAGAGTTCTGGGGCGACGAAGTTGAGCGTATTGCGGAGGTTGACCCTTTAACTGGCGAGGTATTGTCCTGCCTTGACCAGGCGGATATTTACCCAGCCAAGCATTTCGTTACTTCCCACGAAAAATTGATGGCAGCAATCGAGGATATCAAAGCCGAACTGGAGGAAAGACTGAAAGAATTAAGAAGCCAAGGAAAGTTATTGGAAGCCCAGAGGCTTGAAGCACGCACGAATTATGACATTGAAATGCTTCAAGAGGTAGGGTATTGTACTGGCATAGAAAACTACTCGCGGCATCTTCAGCGGCGGGCACCGGGAAGCACACCCTGGACTCTACTGGATTACTTCCCTGACGACTACTTGATGTTTATTGATGAATCACATATGACCCTACCGCAGATTAGGGGCATGTATCACGGTGACCTTTCTCGAAAGCAGACGCTAGTTGACTATGGTTTCCGCCTCCCTTCGGCTCTGGACAACCGCCCGCTTAATTTTGAAGAGTTCAACCAGCGTATCAACCAAGTTATCTACGTCTCAGCTACACCCAAGCCATATGAACGTGAGCGAAGCCAGCAAATAGTGGAGCAATTAATTCGCCCCACCGGTCTGCTGGAGCCGACTGTAGAGGTCAAGCCAACCAAGGGACAAATTGATGACCTTATTTACCAAATAAAAAGCCGCATAGCAAAGGGAGAGCGGTGTCTGGTAACCACGCTCACCAAGCGCATGGCTGAGGAGCTGAGCGACTACCTGAGGGAGATGGATATCAAGACCCACTACTTGCATTCAGAGATAGAAACGTTGGAACGAGTAGAAATCCTTCGTGACCTTCGTCTCGGCGTTTACGATGTAGTAGTAGGTATCAATCTCCTTCGGGAAGGGTTGGATTTGCCCGAAGTGAGCCTGGTAGCTATCCTCGATGCGGATAAGGAAGGCTATCTCAGGTCAGAGGAGGCACTAGTTCAGACCATGGGGCGTGCTGCCCGACATGTTAACGCTCATGTCATCATGTACGCAGACACCATTACTCAATCCATGCAGAAGGCGATAGACGAGACCAGACGCCGCCGACAGATTCAGGAAGCTTATAATAGAGAACATGGCATAACTCCTCAGGGAATCAAGAAGGCAATCAAGGACATTACAGAGCGAGTTCAAGTAGTAGCCGAAACCAGAGTTCCTTACAAAGTTACCCCTATGTCCAAGGAGGAAATAACCCGGCTCATCAAGCAACTGGAATCAGAGATGAAAGCCGCAGCCAAGAATCTGGAGTTTGAAAAGGCAGCCCTCATCCGTGACCGCATTATCGAATTGAGAAAAGACGAAGAACTATTCTCCCCCATAACTAGAAAATAATCCGGCAATCGCTTACAGAAGCTCCAGTTAACCCAAGTAACCCCTTTTCCTTGCCAAAACACACCGAAGGGACTAACCTTACCAGGACTAAAGTAATACGGTAGATAGTACAAATGGGTGATTGTAACTTTACTAAGGTGTGATTCATACTATAGTATGGTATATCCAAATATACTTGCTGGGCAAGAAACATGCCAGTGATTATCAACGACCAAACTTATTACAGGACCGCTGAAGTCTGTCGGATACTGGGTATCAGCAGAAACACCCTGTTCAGATGGTTAAAAGAGGGCACAATTTCTGACGTCGAATATCGGGATTGGCGGGGTTGGAGATTGTTCACCAAAGAGCAATTGGAGAGCATCAGAGCAAAGACTAACCATATTATCGCCGTAAGGTTGAAAAGCTGAGGAGGTAGCCATGAAACCAGCGAGAACCGCGGTCAAACGAAGGGATGAAGAGGAAGTATTCAGGATATTGGGCGAGGGAGCACCAGTGGGTCTCTGCATCATGCAGGATGGCAAGTTTTGCTACGTCAACCACAATTTCTCAATGGCTACCGGCTACACGGCAGAGGAACTAGAGGGGAAGGATTCATTAGAGATTATCTTTCCCGAGGACAGAGAGACAGTCAGAGAAAATACCTTAAAGATGTTGAAGAAAGAGCTCACCAAGCCTTATCAATTTCGCGTCATTCGTAAAGACGGCAGCATCATCTGGGTGATGGCGACAGTCAGATCAGTTCAGTACCAAGGAAAGCGGGCAATCTTGGGAAATTATATGGAAATTACCGAACGCAAGCAGATGGAAGACGCATTAAAAGAAAGCGAAGAGAGGTACAAGGAGCTCGCCAACAGCATTACCGATGTCTTCTTCGCAATGGACAAAGACTTGAAATATACATATTGGAACAAGGCATCGGAAATATTAACCGGAATTCGGGCAGAGGACGCTATTGGAAAATCCATCAATGAGGTTTTCCCCGACTCGCCTGGGTTGAGAAGAGCGATCAAAACATACCGAAACGTACTGAAAACACAACAACCCCAGACTTTTGTGAATGACTTCGATATTGGCGGCAGACACTATACCTTTGAAATAAACGCCTACCCAACCCGGAGTGGCATCTCTGTTTTAGCTAAGGACATCACCCAGCGTAAGGAAGCAGAAGAGGCACTACAAAACGAGAGGAACAAGCTGCAATCATTAGTAAGTGCCATAGAATACGGGCTTGTGATGGTGGATACAGAATACAACATTATCTATCAGAACGAACCCTCCAAGAAACGCTTTGGTGAACATCTTGGCGAGAAATGTTATCAAATTTTCGAAGGTCGAAAAAAAATTTGCGATGGCTGTCCGGTCGAAAAGGCGTTCAAGGACGGAAAGACTCATACTGTCGAAAGAAGAACAGTCATGCCTTCAGGAGAAATTATCTACTGGGAGAATACAGTTAGCCCTATCAGAGACGCCGCCGGCAGAATTGTCTCATGCCTCGAGATTGCCAGAAACGTCACCGATCGTAAGAGAGTGGAGGAGGCGTTACGGCAAAGCGAGGAGAACTATAAAACTTTGTTCGACAGCGCAGCAGTTGGTCTGTATGTCTTAGACGTTGAAACTATGACAGCAGTAAAGAGCAATCGAGCTGCTCGAGAAATGGCTGGCTTCGGTTCTGCAGAAGAGGGCGTTGGTGTAAATCCACTGGACTTTGTTTTCCCTGAGGACCGAGCGGAAGTCCTTGAGGTTGCCGTGAAGGAGTTTGAACAGGACTCGCGGCGAACCCACGAACTTCGGGTAAGAGGCAGAGATGGGCAACCGGGATGGATAAGCATTTCGAGCGCCAGGATTATGTACAAAGGCAAACCGGCCGCTTTGGTTTCTTTCAACGTCATCACCGAGCGCAAGAAAGCAGAGGCAGCCCTGAGGCAAAGCGAAGAACGGTACCGAGCTTTATTCGAGAGCGCCGTCATCGGCACGCTTGTCCTGGATCGCGAAACCATGAGAGTAATCATGGCTAACCGAGCCGCCGCTACAACGTTTGGATTTGCCTCCCCAGCGGAGGCGATCGGAGTAAACCCGCTTGATTTCGTTCCCCTTGAGGATAGGGATTCGATTCGCAATATCATCGAGAAGAGCCTGTTTGAGCGGGATTTACGACGTCCTTACGATATTCGGGCAGTGACAAAGGACGGCAGACAGATATGGATATATGCCACAGGGGCGCGGATTATGTACGACGGCAAGGTAGCAGCCCTAATCTCATTTGTCGATATCACCGAGCAAAAGATAGCAGAACAAAAGTTAAGAGATTCTGAAGAGAAATACCGAACCATACTGGAACAGATGGAGGACAGTTACTTCGAGACTGACCTAGCCGGCAACCTCACATTCGTCAATGATGTGCTGTGCCGCAGCCTAGGGTACTCAAGAGAAGAGCTAATCGGCATGAATTACAGCAACTTTACAGCCCAAGAGGATGTCGGGACTGTGTTTAAAGTTTTCAATGAAGTATACCGCACCGGCGTGCCTAATAAAGGATTCTCCTGGAAAACCATCCGCAAAGACGGTGTGCGAGTCTTTACCGAAACCTCTGTCTCCTTGTTGCGAAACGAGAAGGGAGAGATAATCGGCTTCCGTGGCGTGGGACGTGATGTCACCGAGCGCAAGAGAGCAGAAGAGGCGCTGCGACAGAGCGAAGAGAAGTATCGAGCTTTGTTCGATAGCTCGGTTATCGGCACGCTTGTTATTGATGCTCAAACCATGAGAGTGGTCATGGCTAATCAGGCTGCTGCCAAGATATTCGGGTTTGGCTCTCCAGAGGAAGCTCTTGCCCTAGGAATAAATCTTCTTGACTACGTTCCTCCAGAAGACAGAGAGCGAGTGAGGGAGACTATCAACAGGGAAGTATTCGAACAAGACCTGCGTACGACTCACGAGATTCAGGCATTAACCACAGCTGGTAGAACAATTTGGCTCAGCGCCACTGGCGCGAGGATTATCCATGAAGATAGGCTAGCAGGTTTAATCTGTTTTACTGACATCACCGAGCGCAAAGAGGCAGAAGACAAACTGCGGCGGTCTGAGGAAAGATACCGAACCATACTGGAACAGATGGAAGATGCTTACTTCGAGGTTGACCTAGGTGGACATCTGACATTTGTCAATGATTCGGTATGCCGCGACCTGGGATACACCAGAGAAGAACTGATTGGCATGAGTTACAAAAGGTTTACAGCTCCGGAGGATATCGAAAACGTATTCCGGGTTTTCAATGAAGTATACCGCACTGGCATGCCTAACAAAGGATTCTCCTGGAAAACCATCCGCAAAGACGGTGTGCAAGGCTTTGCCGAAACCTCTGTCTCCTTGGTGCGAAACGAGAAGGGAGAGATAATCGGCTTCCGTGGCGTGGGACGCGATGTCACCGAGCGTAGGCAAGCCGAAGAAAAACTTCGACAAAGTAGGGAGAGATATAGAGCTTTATTCGAGAGTTCCATTGTTGGGGCAGTTGTTGTGGATGCCGAAACCATGGAGATACTTATGGCTAACCAAGCAGCTTTGAAGATGTTCGGGTTTACCTCACCAGAAGCCGGCATAAATCTCTTCAGCTTCTCTCCTCCCGAGGATATACAGAAAAACTTCGAACTTCTGGTAAAGGAAGTGTTTGAAAAGAATACGCGGGAGAGCACTGACCTTCAAGCACTGACCAGAGACGGCAGAAAACTATGGGTAAATGTGACAGGCGCGAGGATCACATTCAAAGGCAGACCCGCTGCGTTACTGTCTTTCACCGACATCACCAAGCGCAAGCAGGTGGAGGAAGCACTCCGAACAAGCGAGGAAAAGTATCGGACTTTGTTCGATAACATGGTCACCGGCACGGTTGTTCTGGATGCCGAAACTATGAAGGTGCTGATGGCTAATCAAGCCGCCCTGAGAATGTTTGGCTTCAATTCTGCAGAAGAATCGCTCAAAGTGAATCCGCTGGACTTCCTCAGTCCTGACAAAAAGGAGAGGGTTCTGCAGATTGCCAAGCAGACTTTGATGGAAGGGAGCTCAAGAGAGGCCCACGATGTACGGGCACTGACCAAGGATGGCAGAGAAATATGGATAAGCACTTTGGCTTCGAAGATTAGCCACGAGGGTAGATTAGCCTGGTTAGTTTCTTTTGTTGACATCACCGAGCAAAAGAGGCAGCGCGAGCGGCTGATGATGACTGACCGACTAGTCGCTCTGGGCGAACTGGCTGCCGGCACCGCCCATGAACTTAACAACCCCCTAACAAGCGTTATTGGCTTCTCCCAGTTGCTCCTGGACAAGAACATACCTGACGATATCCGCGAGGATGTGAAACTCATCCACGAGCAGGCTCAGCGGGCTGCCAACGTGACGAAGAATCTCCTGACATTTGCTCGTAAGCACACGCCTATAAAACAGCGCTGCCAGATTAATAAGCTTATCGAAGACACACTTAAATTGCGTGCCTACGAACTTAAAGCAAACAATATTGAAGTGGTGAAACAACTTGCCCCTGACCTTCCCGAAGTGATGGCGGACGCCTTCCAGATGCAGCAAGTTTTCTTTAATATCATCATCAATGCTGAATACTTTATGATCGAGGCGCATAAACGAGGAACTTTAACCATCACCACGAAGAAGCTAGACAACACTGTACTGATTTCATTTGCTGACGATGGTCCAGGAATTCCGCCGGAAAACTTGAGGTGCATATTCGACCCGTTCTTCACAACCAAGGAACCAGGCAAGGGCACGGGGCTAGGGCTGAGCATCTGCCATGGCACAGTCACGGAGCATGGCGGGCAGATATACGCTGAGAGCGAGCCCGGCAGGGGAGCTACTTTCTTTATTGAGCTACCCATCACCGGAATATGACACTGAACAGGAAAGGAGTCGAAATAATGACGGAGAATGTTCTAGCGGACGATAAGATCGGAGGCAGCCAGCGGGAAACCCTGCTCATTGTTGACGATGAACTTACCATCAGGAAAATCCTGTGCCGGAAACTATCTGACGACGGCTATCAGTGCGAGGAGGCTTCTGATGCTGAGCAAACCTTAAATAAATTGCAAGCCGTTCCCATTGCTCTGGTTATTCTGGACATCAAGCTGCCAGGCAGACCAGGAACCGAACTTCTGCCACAGATAAAGTCAACCTATCCTGACACAGCGGTCATCATGGCTACAGCAGTTACCGACATGAAAACTGCTGTGGAGTGCCTGAAAAGAGGAGCTGATGATTATCTCACCAAGCCATTCAATATGGACGAGGTTTCTTTAGCTGTAGAAAGGGCTCTCGACAAAAGACGGCTACAGCTCGAGATCAGAGAGTATCAGACATACCTGGAAGAGAAGATCGAAGAACAGACCAATGAGCTGAGAAAGCTTTTTCTCGGTTCCATTGAGGCGTTGGTATCTGCCCTCGAAGCCAAGGACAAATATACTGGTGGACATTCTCGCCGTGTCACCGATATAGCGTTGGCTATAGGTAAGGAACTTGGCTTATCGCTTCAAGATATGGAAGACCTGCGCTGGGCAAGCTTGCTCCACGATGTTGGGAAGATCGCCATAGATCAACTTATCCAGAATAAGCCAGCCAAGCTGACACCTGAGGAATATGAACACATTATGACGCACACCCGTGTTGGCGCCGACATTGTGCGGCCGGTAGTTGGCGAGAAAATAACCCGGATAATTGAGCACCATCACGACCACTATGATGGCAGTGGACTTCTTCAGTTTGTAGCAGGCAACGATATACCACTGGGGGCGAGAATCATAGCTATCGCCGATGCCTTTGATGCTATGATCTCTGACCGACCATACAGGGCAGCGTTGTCTGTCGCTGATGCTATAAACGAGATCAAGCGTTGTTCCGGTACCCAGTTTGACCCCATGGTCGTCAACGCCTTCCTTAGAACATTTGGCGTGGCTGCGTAGATTTAAAGGCTCAAGAACACGGTTATGGTCTGATTCCTTTCCCAAGCATGAGAGACGCAATTCTACGAACTTGACACCAAGCTGACCGATGCTGATAATTCTGCCACTGTGGTAGGCGCGTTGGAACAAGATGTCCAGAAACTGAGGCAAAGCCTCAACGCTCTGCCTCAACCCCAGGTCGAACCCCCTCTCATAATAGTCAGCGGTTTGCCTGGCACAGGCAAATCCTTTTTCTGTCGCAAGTTGGCTGAACGGTTGCCTTTCGTTATCCTGTCCAGCGATACTTTGCGAAAAATCCTGTTCCCCTCCCCTCAATACAAAGAAAGTGAAAACAAGCGCCTCTTTTCCGCCTGCCACGTTCTCATCGAAGAGCTCTTGAAGAAGGGAATACCTATCATTTTTGACGCCACAAACTTGCTGGAACGCCATCGAGAATACCTGTACCGCGCTGCCGAAAGAGCCGGAGCAAAACTTGTCGTAGTCTGGGTTGAGGCTCCCCCCGAGGTGGTACAACGACGGCTTCTTGCCCGAGAAAAAGGGACTCTGCCTCGGTATGACTCAGATGCCGGCTGGGAAGTATATAATAAAATGAAGCCTCGCAGGGAGAAAATTTCTCGTAATCATTTTGTGGTTGATACCTCACAGGCCATTGCCCCCGCAGTTGATAAAATAGTGCGAGCGGTAAAGCGATAAGCACACCCCCTTACGCCTCTTCAATTCCCCGGTCAAATAGAGTAAAATAAATGTTTCAAAATTTATTCACTTCGGGTTGACAATGGAGATTAAGGTTATTGTTGGAGACGTGGTTCAGACCGAGGCTGACGCTATTGTGGTAAACCTTTTTGAGGGGGTAGGACAACCCGGTGGCGCTACTGCTGCCGCGGATAAAGCTCTGGAGGGAGCTATTAGCTCCCTCATCAGTCAAGGTGAGATCAAGGGTAAATTTGGGGAAGTCGGCATCATCCATACGCTGGGAAAGTTGCCTGCCAGGATCGTGGCTGTTGCCGGCCTTGGTAAGCGCCAGGATTTCAATCTGGATAGAGTCCGTGGTGTAGCCGGGGAATTCTGTCGTGCATTGCGCAAGTTGAATTGCCGCAAGATAGCTACCATAGTTCATGGTGCGGGCACAGCTGGTATGGCACCTGAAATTTGCGCCGAAGCGATAGTCGAGGGTGGACTCCTTGGTTCATATACCTTCACCAAATATAAGAAGCCTGAGTACGAAGACATCCAAGAATTGCTCATAGTGGTCAGAGAGAAAGAGGACATCTCTGCCTTGGAGGAAGCCGTCGCCAAGGGCAAAATAGTCGCCTCAGCTACCAACCTGGCTCGGGACATGGTTAACGAGCCAGCTAACTATATGACACCTACTCAGATGGCTGAAATAGCAAAGGATATAGCCAGCAAATATGACTTAGAGCTCAAGGTCTTTGACCGACAAGATATGGAGGCGATGGGCATGGGAGCACTTCTGGGCGTAGCGAAAGGAAGCAACCAACCGCCGAAGTTAATAGTTCTCAGTTACAAAGGAGACGAAAAATCGGGGAAAACGCTAGGCCTTCTGGGCAAGGGTATCACTTTTGATTCGGGCGGCATTTCTCTCAAGCCGTCTGAGGGGCTCGAGGAGATGAAAGGTGATATGGCTGGCGCGGCTGTTGCAATGATGGCGCTGGCGGGCATTGCCCAGTTGAAGCCGAAAATCAACGTTACAGCTGTCGTACCAGCCACTGAAAATTTGCCCAGTGGCACAGCCCTGAAGCCTGGAGATGTATTGAAGGCGATGAACGGCAAGACTATAGAAGTAATAAGCACTGATGCCGAGGGACGGCTTATCTTAGCTGATGCCCTGTGTTACGCGGTAAAACAGGGTCTATCTCCCTTGATAGACCTAGCTACCTTGACTGGCGCGTGCCGAGTGGCGCTTGGCACCCTTTATAGTGGACTCTTCGGCAACGACCAGGACCTAGTAAACAAAGTGCTAAAAGCCGCCCAGAAGACCGGTGAAAGAATGTGGCAGATGCCCATGCCCGAAGAGTATAAAGAACAGATCAAGAGCGAAATCGCCAATATCAAGAATGTGGGCAACAGATACGGCGGGGCAATCACTGCCGCCCTTTTTCTAGCCGAATTTGTTGATAGTACCCCCTGGGTTCACATTGATATAGCTGGCACGGCCCTTGCCAGCAAAGATAGCGGTTATTTGGTGAAAGGAGCCACTGGAGTTGGAGTAAGAACTTTGATTGAACTGGCATTAAATGAAGCAGGCAATTAGGAGGTTGCTATGAAAATAAAATGGTTAGGTCATGCTAGCTTCTTGATCACTTCTAAGGCTGGGGTAAAGGTAATTACTGACCCCTATGCTGTCGGAAGGGGTATCAACTACGCTCCCATCAAGGAGGGGGCTGACGTGGTGCTAGTTAGCCATGATCACTCTGACCACAATAACGCCTCTGCCATACAAGGGAAACCTGAAGTCGTCAAGGGCAACGTCACGAAGAGTGTTAAGGGCATCTCATTCCAGGGCGTCGCCACCTATCACGATGCTTCCCAAGGTCAACAAAGAGGGTCAAACACTATCTTTTGCTTCACTCTGGATGGCATGAGAGTGTGTCATCTAGGAGACTTAGGGCATGTGCTCAGTTCCGGACAAGTCAAGGAAATTGGCGCTATAGATATATTGCTTGTGCCTGTGGGTGGCTTCTTCACCATTGATGCATCTGCAGCCAGCCAAGTATGCGACCAACTAAAGCCCAAAGTAATCGTCCCTATGCATTTTAAGATACCTGATTGCGATTATCCTATAGCCGGGGTCGAGGATTTCCTTAAAGGCAAGAAAAATATCCGAAAAATAGCGGGTAGCGAGATAGAGCTAGAACGTGAAAAACTTCCGGACGCCACCGAAATCGTGGTATTGCAACCGGCTCTATCTCGAACTAAACCGTGATGGAAATGCAACTGTTAGTATGAAGTCAATGATTGTCAAAGATTCCAACTTCGTGTTTATACCGCCTAAGCAGCTTTCTTGGGCCAGACGAGTTCTCATCAAGCCTTGTGCTGGTTATCCTCTGCCATATCCGGTAACCACTAGTCCTGACCTACTGCGCACTATTATTGACGGCATTAGAAAAGTCAGTAATGCCGACATCATAGTTGCTGATAGCACTCCTACCGGGGAATCCATTTACCCAATTTACAAAGCTTTGGGATATGAGTTTCATCATGTCCTCTTGCTTGATATTAAGGATTCCATCTTTATAGAAGTACAGAATCCTTTATCCGAATTTTACGCAGTGGAGAGCTTCTGGATACCCAATGTGGTACTACGCAGTGACTTCTTGATCAGCGTGACCCCTTTCAAAGTCTGCGGTCACGCCGGTCGCTTTAGTGTGGCAAACCTCCTGAGCCTTCTGCCAGTGAGCAAGTACAGAAAGGCCAGAGCCGCAAATTGGGCAGCCTTGTACGAGCTCGGCATTGAAAAGGTCCTCGCCGACCTGTATTTCACCTTGCCTTTCGATTTAGGGATTATTGAAGCCCGCCAGAAGTTTTTCTACAAAGACAACCCCACGAAAGGCAGGACAGAGGATTACGGCAAAATACTGATCGGCGAACCGTATGAAATTGACTTTAAAGCTGCTCAAATAGCTGGCGTTGAAGGTGAGCACCTAAAGCTGATCAACGAGGGCAGGGTCCAACTCGAGGACTAGGTCGGCTTCCGATTAAGCAAATCCCAGCAAATTCAAAATTCTTTTTAAGCCGCCAGGTTAGAATTTCAGGATGATTGCCTAGGATTTGGGATTTAGTGTTTCCAATTTTTTCTTAGTATCTTATGCTAAAATCGTGGAACTTCCCCGAATAAGCCGACCAGTGCACTTCCACTCTTTCCACTCGAGCTCTGGGAGGACCTATTCTAAGTTGTTCCAGTAATTTCTCCAATTGTAGTTTACTGCCTTCAGCTTGCACTTCCACAGCGTCACCACTGGCAAGGTTGCGAACATAGCCCTTTAAACCCAGCTTCCGGGCAACGTTTTCCACAAAATAGCGAAAGTTAACACCCTGTACACGACCATAAACTATGGCAGAAAGATGTGCCATGTCGGTTATTTCGTTATTATGTATCATCTCTGTCATTCTCGGTGAACTTAATCACTCTGAGTAGATATGAAGAAGCTCTATAGGATGAACTTTATCCAGCCGACTGAGCCCCGCTGCCCGAGCTAAGGATAGGGCTTCATAGAACTCAGCAGACGATATCCGCCGCCCCAAACTTGGAATTTGAAAAGCTTTATAGCAAGGGTGGTATTGAGCCATGATATTGAGATAGGTCTTGGAAGAAATTTCCTTGCTCAAAAAATTAACTATTCCTTTTGTTCCTGCCAAGCCATTTGGTAAAACCAAGTGACGCACCAAAACCCCTCGTCGAGCTACTCCTTCCTCGCCTATTTCTAAGTCACCTGTTTGCCGATGCATTTCCTTAACTGCCGCCTTGTTTATCCTGGGATAGTTTTCAATACCCGATAGCTCCCTGGCAATCTCTTCATCATCGTACTTCATATCCGGCATGTATATGTCAACGATGCCGTCGAGTATCCTCAAAGTCTCTACAGAGTCATAGCCACCACTGTTGTATACCAGAGGGATATGCAAGCCACCTTTCACCGCTAGCTCTAGTGCCTCTAGAATTTGAGGAACCACGTGGGTTGGAGATACCAAATTTATGTTATGGCATCCACGAGCTTGCAGAGAAATCATCATGTACGCCAGCTCTTCCTTACTCACCTTCTCCCCTTCGCCTAGCTGGCTAATGGTGTAATTCTGGCAGAACACGCATTTCAGATTGCAATGGGTGAAAAAAATAGTGCCTGAACCATGCCTGCCAACCAAAGGTGTTTCTTCGCCGAAGTGTGGTCCATAGCTGGATACCATTGCTTGGCGAGATGTACGGCACTTGCCAATCCCTCCAGCTAGACGATTGACACCACAGTTATGAGGGCAAACAGTGCACCTTTCGAGCAAGGATAAAGCTATCTCTATCCGCTCCTTCAACTTGTCACTATGGTAAAGCTTCAGGTAAGCTGCTGATGACATAAACCAATCCAGAAGCCTGAGCACTTTTCGTGACCCGAGCAAACTTGATTTTAAGCTAAATCGGGTCTTTCAAAGTTACAAGCTTTTGCCAGTGTTTTTATTCTTCGACTTCCTCAGCGGGCTTTCTTTTCTTCTTGACAACCTCTACTTCAACCGGGGGCACGAATTCTGAAACGGGCTTGCTTTTCTGCGCCCCCTTCTTGGGTTTCTTTGGCTCCCGCCGTATAAAATCTCGTCTACCCATGGCTGCACCTCAGTTTTTCCCAAGCTGCTTTGGCAGCCTGGTTTTCAGCATTTTTTTTGCTCTTTCCCGTCCCTTTGCCCAGCGACTCCCCTTCCACCAAAATTTCGATGGTAAATTGCTTGTTGTGGTCAGGACCAGTAACTTCTACTAGCCGATAAACAGGCGTTGACTTCTTTTGCCCCTGGATGAATTCCTGCACCAAGGCTTTATAATTAGGAATTGTTTGCCCAGCTCTTATCTTTTCCAATTTCGGCTTGAGTTGTCTGAGGACGAACTTCCGAGTCTTATCCAGCCCTTGGTCTAAGTATAGAGCACCAATCAACGCTTCCATGACATTTGCTAAGTTGCGCATATTCGCCCTGCCTCCGTTCGCTTCCTCACCTCGCCCCAGCAAAAGCCAGCCACCGAGGTTAAGCAAGGAAGCTAACTCAGCTAAAGTATTGCGGCAAACGAGGGAGACACGAATCTCAGTCAGTTCTCCCTCAGATAATTTGGGAAAGTCCTTATACAATTTTTCAGCGACGACAAAGTTAAGCACGGCGTCACCCAGAAATTCCAGACGCTCATTGCTAGGTTGTGCGAAACTAGGATTTTCGTTAACATACGATGAATGCACAAAAGCTTGTTCCAGTAGAGATTGGTTGTGGAAAGATATTCCTAGTTTCTTCTGACAAGTATCCCAATCAGCCATCTCTGAAATCAAGTATAGCAACAAAGCTTAGCCATCTCAACTTATGACCATCTTCAGATGCAGGAACAACAAGTAAAAGGTTTTCTAACTACTCGGCACAGTTGATATTCGGGCTTTCGTATTCTCGGAAAGCTTTTCTGTTTAGCCGTTCTTGGTGCAAACTGGAGGAATACGGTCGCACCAAGGTTTGGCTCTCTCAAGTTGTCCAGCCAAACGGAATAGAGTAGCTTCATCACCATAGCGGGCAACGAATTGCACGCCGATAGGCAGACCCTCTTCATTCCAACACAGAGGCACTGACATAGCTGGCTGACCAGTAACATTAAACACCGGGGTATAAGGTATGAATCCGAACACATGCTCAGCCAGAGAGTCTATGTCGCTGAGAGCACTGATCAATCCCCCGGCATTAAGACTACCCAGCAACCTCATCGCCATAGCTCGCAGCCCTTTTGGCTGCAGCTCGCCTCTCGCCACGGGAGGCATGCCCAGTGTCGGGGTCAGCAACACATTGTAACTCTTGAAAAATTCCCCAATTTGCCGTCCGGCAAGCTGTGCCGCGTTAAGAGCTTTGGAAAATTCAGTTGCTCGACACTGCTTACCCAGTAAACCAACCGCCCATGTGCTAGGTTCGAAATACTTGAATGAAGCTTTGCGGTTCAATCTCGTCTCAGCCTCTTCAATCGTAGCCCTGGTTTCCACAAACACTATGGTCAGAAAAGCCTTAGCAAAAGCCTTGCCGTCTATCGGCGGCGTTGCCTCTACCACCTCATGTCCAAGCTCGTCACATAGTTGAGCCGCCACCTCCACAGCCTTAACACAGTCTGGGTGAACTTTATCGGCCAGAAAAGGCTTTGTGGTAAAGGCTATGCGCAGTTTGCCTGGATCAGCACCGACCTCAGACAGGAAAGGTCGAGCTGGTGGTGGCGCATAGTAAGGAGCCCCTACATCCGGTCCAGCCGTAACGTCGAGCATGGCTGCGCTATCGCGAACCGAGCGGGTCACTACGTGGTCACACACCAAGCCACGCCATGCCTCGCCAAAATCAGGACCCATGGGATTGCGACCCCGAGTTGGCTTCAAGCCAAATACACCACAACAAGAAGCCGGTATTCGGATGGAGCCGCCACCGTCACTGGCGTGTGCCATAGGCACCATTCGCGCGGCAACGGCTGCCGCTGACCCACCACTGGAACCACCCGGAGTGCGACCTAAATCCCAGGGGTTGTTAGTCGCACCAAACAACTTCGGCTCGGTTATCGGTACGAGTCCGAACTCTGGCGTATTAGTCTTACCCACAACGATGACGCCAGCCGACTTGAACCGCTTGACTAATTCGCTATCATGATCTGGTACGAAGTCCTTGAAAAACCGACTGCCATTGGTCAGGGGAACTCCAGAATAAGCCATGAGGATGTCCTTCATCAGGAAGGGTACACCTTTAAAAGGACCATCCATCAACTCTCCTTCAGCAGCTTTGCGAGCCTGTTCATACATTTTATGTATTACCGCGTTGATCTGTGGATTGAGTCTCTCGATGCGACTGATTGCCTCTTCAACTAGCTCGCTTGGCTTCACTTCTCTCTTCCGCACTAGCTCAGCTAGCCCAAGACCATCATACCTGTCATATTCTTTGAATCCACTCATCATGACCTCCTTCGATTGCTGCCATAGGAACCCCTCAAAGACACCGCCTCGCTGACATCGGGCAAACACAACGTTTCTACTGCATTATATTCCCCGGAGCCACGCTCTCACAATCGCCAATTCGCACAAGCATCGTTCGAGCTGGTTAAGCCAGACGGGCTATTTGCCCGGAAAGCTCTTTATTAGTTATCTATGCCGTACAATGCCCGATTGAATCTGTGTTGTCCGCTAAGCTTCTGTCGCCTTTGGGCTTTCTCACCCCGGTGCTATAATAATCTCTAGTCCGCATGGACATCTTAGCCGCGCTTAATCCCGCTCAGAGACAAGCTGTAGAAGCTATCAATGGTCCTGTGCTCATCATGGCTGGACCCGGCAGCGGCAAGACCAGAGTCATCACCCATCGAGTCGCCTATCTGATTAAGGTCTGTGGCATTAAGCCCTATAACATCATGGCTGTTACCTTCACCAATAAAGCTGCTCAGGAGATGAAAGAGAGACTCGAGCAACTTCTGGGACAAACCGCAGAGACATTGACCTTGGGCACATTCCACGCCATTTGCGCCCGGATTCTTCGCCGTGACGGTCAAGCCATTGGACTCAGCCCCAGATTTGTCATCTACGATGAAGATGACCAGCTCAGGTTATTGAAACAGGTTCTAGAGGAACTCAACTTGGACCCGAAGCAGTACGCTCCTCAAGCTCTGCGTTCAGCCATCAGTGCCGCCAAGAGCCGCTTGATCAGCTATCAAGAGTATGCCCAGCGTGTCAGCAGCTACTTCGAAGAGATAGTTCACAGAGTTTATCAACGCTATCAACAGATGCTCAGCCAAAGCCAGGCGGTAGACTTCGACGACCTTTTGATGAAAGCGGTGCAGTTGCTTCACGAGCACCCTAGAATCCTGAATAGATACCAGTCAAGATATGTTCACATCCTGGTTGATGAATTCCAGGATACCAACATCGCCCAGTATGAACTGATGAAACAGTTAGCCGGAAAATACCGGAATCTCTGCGTGGTCGGCGACCCTGACCAGTCTATTTATTCCTGGAGATTTGCCGACTTGCGGAATATCCTGAGCTTCGAGAAGGATTACCCTGAAGCCAAAGTGATTTTGCTGGAGCAAAACTATCGGTCCACCAAAACGATCCTCCAGGTAGCTTCACATGTCATTTCGGTTAATGTGCTGCGCAAGCCCAAAAAGCTCTGGACAGAAAACGAAGATGGTGTCCCAGTCTCCGTCATCGAATGTTACAACCCTGAGGAAGAAGCCCAGTGCGTGGTCAACGAGATTGAGAAGCTCATCAATCAGGAGCAAATGTCTTTCAAAGATTGCGCCATCATGTATCGAGTCAACTCCCAATCACGAGCCTTGGAGGAAACTTTCTTAAGGTATGGCATACCTTACAAACTCGTTGGTGGCACCCGTTTCTATCAGAGGCAAGAGATCAAAGATATCATCGCCTATCTGAGGCTCCTCCATAACCCGCAAGATAACGTCAGCCTCACCCGTATCATAAACGTGCCGGGGCGAGGCATCGGACAAAAAACGCTCGACATGCTTCAATCCTGGGCAAAAGAACACAGCGTTTCCTTCTACGAGGCTTTGAAACACATAACCAGCAACATGACTATTGGTACCGATTCTGCAGGGACGAAGCAACCCTTTTCTACACGCACAATTCAGGCTCTAGCTGCTTTTGATGACCTTATGCGTAGACTCGCCTGCCAGAGCCACCAGGTATGCCTGTCACAACTACTGGATGAGATAGTAGAGCACACCGGCTACAAAGAATATCTTCACAGCAAAGAGGATGGGGAAGAGCGGCGGGAAAACATTATGGAGCTACGCAATGTTGCCAGCGAATATGATGAGCTCAAACCTGAAGAAGCTTTAGCCTCATTCCTGGAGAAAGTCAGCTTGATATCAGACATAGACGAACTGGATGAAAAAGCTGATGCTGTAACCTTGATCACGTTACATCAGGCTAAAGGATTGGAATTCCCCGCTGTGTTCATCGTTGGACTGGAAGAAGGGTTACTACCTCACAGGAAGGCTTTCGATGATCCTGAGGAAATGGAAGAAGAGCGCCGTCTTTGCTACGTGGGCATAACCAGAGCTAAGAAGCGATTATACCTTCTGCGCAGTTACCGCCGCAGTTTGTTTGGTGGTAGCGTAGCCAATCCGCCATCCCGTTTCCTACAGGATATCCCAGCCCACCTGATATGCATGAAAGGGCTCTGGGAAGAAAGCTTCATTTCTGTAGCTGGTCAAGATTTCGGTCGCGACGCCCAGCTCCTCTCTCCACATTCGAGCATTCCGGTGCTACGAGTCGGTGACCGTGTCCGCCACAGCAAATTCGGCCAAGGCATAGTAGTTAGCGCCACACCCGTGAAGGATGACCAAGAGGTGACAGTAGTTTTCGAAGGGATAGGGGTTAAGAAACTCCTGGCGAGCTTAGCACCTTTGGAAAAAATCGAGGGCTTCCTCGATTTGCCTGCTTGACAGTTGACAGGATACACGAAACCGTGTAAACTTGATTTCAAATGCCTATTAAGGTCTTAACGCCTGAGTTAATTTCCAAGATCGCCGCTGGCGAGGTGGTGGAAAGGCCAGCCTCAGTGGTCAAGGAACTTATCGAGAACTCCTTGGATGCTGAAGCTACCGAAATTGTTGTAGAAACTCAAGGCGGCGGAGTGGAGCTGATCAGGGTGAGTGATAACGGAGCCGGCATTCCGGCCTCAGAGGTGGAGCTGGCTTTTCATAGACATGCCACAAGCAAGATTTCCAGTTTGGAAGAGTTGGAGAAAATATCAAGCCTGGGTTTCCGTGGTGAAGCCCTACCCAGCATTGCTGCCGTTGCCGAAGTGGAAATCATAACCCGAACACCATCAGAAACTGTAGGCAGCTACCTGCATTTGAGAAAGGGTGAGATAGTTCGCAAGGAGAGTCAAGCGCGACCTTCAGGCACCACTGTAACTGTGCGACGTTTGTTCCGCTACCTCCCAGCACGGCTCAAATTTCTCAAGTCGGCAAGCACTGAGAATAGCCACATCGCCCACCTCGTAAGCCAATACGCACTGGCTTTTCCTGAGGTTAAGTTCAGCCTAATTCTTGATAGACGCCATAACCTGCGCACATTCGGCAACGGTAACTTACGCGACGTAGTCGGCGAAATATACGGTTCCGAGGTAGCACAAAGGATGCTGAAGGTCGAGCAAAAGGATAGCTTAGTCGAAATCGTCGGCTTGACCAGTCCTCCTTCGTTGACCCGCTCCAATCGCAGTTATCTCAGCTTCTTTGTCAACCGCAGGTGGGTGCACAGCCCCCTACTGACTCGAGCCACCGAAGAAGCCTACCATGGCTTACTCACGAATGGTCAATATCCTGTCACGGTACTTGATATCTCCTTACCGCCTCAGGAGCTTGACGTGAACATTCATCCCGCCAAGGCTCAGATAAAGTTTTGCCACGAACAAGTTGTATTCAGAAATGTCCAAAAAGCCCTAGAGGAAGCATTGGTTGTCGCGCCTGTAGCTAGCTCCAAAACGGTAGCTTTTTCACTCAACTCAGATTCATGGCAAAGTCCGCGACTGATCAAGGACAACGAGCCAATTTTCGCTGTTTCCCAGTTACCAATCTTAGAACTGCCAGTTCTGCGGGTGTTAGGACAGCTAGCCAATACTTACATTATCGCTGAGGGACCCGATGGACTATATCTCATTGACCAGCACGCCGCCCATGAGCGCATACTTTATGACCGCATCTTGACGCAGTGGTCACAAAAGAAAGTAGAAGTCCAGGGCTTGCTCCAGCCAGCGACTATAGAGCTTAGCCCCAGAGAGGAAGAGACCCTGAAAGCTAGCCAAGAACGCCTGGCCGAATTCGGCTTCGAAATTGAACTCTTTGGGAATAGAAGCTGTCTGATACGCGCTGTGCCAGCGCTGATCGCTAACACCAACGTCATCGAGATAATAACTCTGCTACTTGATAGCCTATCCAGCAAGGAAAGTCTTAATCCCTGGGAAGAAAAGATAGCCCAATCATTGGTATGCCACGGTGCTATCAGAGCCGGGCAGCAGCTAAGTCACGAAGAGATGCGAGAGCTATTGAAGCAACTGGAGCAAACCAAGCAGCCACGGACATGTCCACATGGACGACCGACCATGATACATTTAAGCTCCCATCAACTGGAGAAGGAATTTGGCAGAATAAGTTAGCTTGAAACTTGCCAATGTGCTGGGCTTATCTGTGATGAGCACCCGCCAGATTCAGCTTCTTGCTGCAAGCGCCCCGAAATCCGAAGTTTAACTCGAATCGAACCCGTAGTTCGGACCGGCCTTCAGCTAACTATCTGGCTAGTACTTAACTCACCAATTGTTCACTTCGCGTCGCTACAAAGCCGGTACTTCCGTCCCTTGATTGATGTCCAAAAGCGCTGGTAAGACTTGTTCATCGTTAGACAGTGACCATGCGGAGAACACTACTCCTCTTATATTCTCATACATGCAGAATAGCGAGGTTTACATGGTAGCAACTCCTATGACGCATGGTAGAAAACAGCGTAACTAGTTTTCCCATTACCAGCGGGTGATTAACGCCGAATAAGGTTGTGCTATAAATAAGACTGAGGATATTCGAACATATTGGCGAGAGCAAATCTCTAGAGGTTTGTGAAGCATGTGAAAAACTACGAAAGGAGGAGACAATACATGAAAAAGAGTGAGCGCCTTCCTAATCGCAACTGTGTTGATTGTAGCGATGACAGGCTGTCAATCCAGCCCCAGTCCATGTCCCAGTCCGGGTGAGCCTCTTCCGTATGACCTCACCATTTCCTGCACCCGGGAGGTTCGGCCATTGTCACGGTCAACGGGGAAGAAACAGTAGTTGGTCCAGGTCAAACGAAGACCATACCAAGCATTCCGGCAGGTACAGATGTGAATCTGGCAGCCAGTCCTAGTCAAGGATACGAATTTGAAAAGTGGCTAGGCGCACCCGTAAATGGTGTGACCAACCCCGAGACCGTCATTGATATGCAGGATAACTATGAAATTACTGCCCAGTTCAAGGCGATAGCGCCAACCTATAAGCTGAACATGGCTGTGTTTCCCCCGGCAGTGGAACAGCTACCGACCAAACAAATGCCGGTCCCTACCCTGAAGGGGCACTAGTTAGCATAAAAGCAACACCTAACAGGATTACCATTTTGTTGGTCAGCGCCTGCTGGTGAGTTTGATGACCCCAATGCAGCTGAAACTATTTTCACCATGCCCGGCGAGGATGTAACCGTCACCGCCAACTTTGCAGTCATACCGATGGTCGCTGCCGGTGGATATCATACAGTAGGACTTGTATCAGACGGCATTGTAGTTGCAGTAGGGCGCAACAACGAGGGGCAGTGCGATGTCGGTGACTGGACTCTAAATTTAAGCTTTCCCCTACTTCCGCTCGTCAGGCGGAGGTATGGTTAAGCTTACTTACAGGCCCCGATAGATCGGGCCTGTGAGTCTTGTCTTTGATCCGTGTTCGCAACCACTTTGGGACATAACACAAACATGGTGGGGGATCCGAATAAAACACATTGGAGAACTTACAATGGCAGCCAGGTCATATGCTACAATAGTCCCGATTTGTCGGTGTCAGTTTCCTTGAATCAGCGGCACAACACTTTCACTCGGAGGTTCCTATGATCTACTGGGCTCAGCTATTGCATTTTTATCAGCCGCCAACTCAGACGTCTTCAATACTCAAAAAGATTTGTGACGAATCGTACCGACCTTTGCTCCGAGTCTTTGAAGAGTATCCCAACGCTCGGGTAACCGTCAATTTCAATGGCGTGCTCACCGATATGCTCATGGACTGCGGACACAGGGATATTATTGAGGGCTTCAGAAATCTTGCCCATAAGGGTCAGATTGAATTCACGGCAACGGGTAAGTATCACCCTATTCTGCCCTTGATACCTAGGCAGGAGATGAAAAGGCAAATAGACCTCAACACACAAACTAACCGCCACTTTTTTGGCGAAGTATATGCTCCCCAGGGTTTCTTTCCCCCCGAGATGGGCTACAGCCGAGATATTCTGAAACCTGTTGTAGAAGCAGGTTATCGCTGGATTATACTCAGTGGCATTGCCTGCCCGGCAGAGTGGCCCCTAGATATCATTTACCAGATAGAATGCGACGGTCAAAAGATAGCAGTTTTTTTCCGAGATGATGTACTTAGCAACAGGATAAGTTTCCGCAATGTAGAGGCGAAAGAATTCATCGCCCATCTGGAGCAGTGGCAAGGCAACAAGAACAACATCTATGTAGTCACAGCTATGGATGCTGAAACTTACGGACATCATATCCAAGGCTGGGAGAGGATATTTCTAGCCAAGGTTTATCAACAGCTTGAATCCTGGCCAGCACCTGTTTCTGAACTCCAGCAAGCTACAGTGCTAGCCGGACAACATGCTTCTTTGCTGACCAATGGCGAGGCTGCTGCCAAAATCCGCATGGTTACTGTAAGCGAACTCCTCGGTCTTTTCGCAAGAGGACCAGCTATAGAGCCCAAGCCCTCTTCCTGGAGCACCACTGTCCATGACATAAAAGCTGGCAACTATTACCCACTCTGGCAAGACAGAAATAACGAAGTACATCGTCTGCAGTGGGAACATCTGAACATCTGCATTGAACTGGTCAACAAAGCGCTGGAGTATGCCGACGACGACGAGAGCCGTCGCTCTGCTGCTATAGCCCGGGGACTTTTAGATCGTGCTGAGCATAGCTGCCAAATGTGGTGGGCAAGCAAGCGCCCTATGTGGGACATCAACCTCATCTATATGGGTCTGCTTGAGCAACTACGAACAATAGTTAACGCCTACCGGGCTATAAATAAGAGCGGAGTAAGCGAAAAACTAAAACGCGAGTGCTATCAGCGTACCCTAGATGCCCGGGATATCAGAAACAAACTGGAAGACATACTATTCACACAATAAGATTAACAGCGGTGAACTTTCTAGTTCCTTCAGTAAGACGAGCCGCTAGCAGAAAGCTCAAACCTACCTACACTACATCTTCTTCTCAAGCAAGGAGATCTTTTTGGCTACTGCTCGACCGGCTTCAGCACGAGATTTCGCCTTGCTAAGCTCGTTAGCTAGCTTCTCATCACCCACCACATCCCTAAGCCAGTTGCTAAAGTCTTTTCTTTCCTTACCAGAATGATAATAGAACGTCTCATCACTCATTTCATGTAATGCTCTTTCAAGCTCTCTGAGATTCCTGATAACCTTTCCATCGTGACACCGGAAGACCTTGTCGCTCGGGACATCTCCTAAAAGCCTCCTTGCTTCTTCTTTACTCATTTTGGTAAACCAAGCCATGCTCACACACCTCCTACTTGACACTGTATTTAAATTATATCATAGCAATTCATAGTTAAAACCAGTATTGTTAGGCCCTTTCTGACTCCAAACTGTAAACTTTTTGAAGCAGAGACGAAAAAAACTGGAAAATTTTAAATTTATTAGGGGTGAGAGATTTACTATCTCTCACCCCTAACATTCCTAGCTGCATCTAATTCACTTCTTGCAGCCGGTCTTGCTAGCCTTTGCGGTCTTCGTGGTCTTTGTGGTTTTAGCCGCCTTGGCAGCTTTCTTCGCCACTTTTGATCACCTCCTTTTTCGAAAATTAAACATAGCCTATCAGCATTTCTTGGAAATTATTACCGTGAATGCCTAATCACCATGATTGATTCATGATAATTGACTAATGAAATTTTCATCATATATATTAATATATTGCATTATCAGAATGTTCTTGTCAAGGCCTTTACCAAGAATCTGCGAATTTTTCTAAAGAATGAGGTGGAATATGCCAGAATGGATGTTCCTTACCAACCACGCTCTGGTATTAAGTTGCATTGCTCGACACCCTCGGATTACTGCTCGAGAGCTAGCTAACGCCATTGGCATTACTGAAAGAACAGCGCGTAAGATAATTGCTGACCTACAAGAAGCTGGCTATATTACCAAGAAACGACAGGGAAGACGCAACTATTATCGAGTCAATCCCGACCTCACCCTTCGCCACCCTGGACACGGGGAAACCGCAGTAGGAGACCTCCTCGCAGCACTGGGCTGGAGAAGACCGAGAGAAATCACAAAAGTTGCTCTAAGCTAAGCCTAGCTCAAAAAAACTTCTCTTCGCTAAATTATGTTGCGAGTTTGCCCGTAACAGAATTGCGCATTGCCATTCTATTGCCTCGAGCTCATCGGCACGCGTGTGCCCAGACTGTATGATAAAACAGGCGACGCTCTGTTATAATAACCGACCAATTGACAAAAGTTGACGATGCTTTCGTAGCGAGCAAAGGAAATCTGAGACAAAAGCCTGGCAATGGTACTATGTCATCACCACTGAAGCTCCCTGAGCGCGTAAACAGGTTAGAGGAACTAGCTAACAATCTGTGGTGGAGCTGGCACCCTCAAGCCCGAGCTTTGTTCCGGGCTCTGGATTATCCACTATGGCACTTAGGGGGACACAACCCGGTCAAAGAGCTTCACGAAATCAGTCCTGACAGGCTAGAAGCAGCGGCGAAAGACCCTGCGTTTCTTAGTTTGTACGATTCCGTGATGGCAGATTTTGACGCCGACATTAAAGCAAAGAATACTTGGTTTGCTACAAAATACCCTGAGGCTTTGCCTGGTCCTGTTGCCTACTTCTCTATGGAATTTGCCATACACAACTCTCTCCCTCTCTATGCCGGCGGTCTGGGCATCCTGGCGGGCGATGTCTGTAAAGAAGCGAGCGATTTGGGGCTGCCTCTGGTCGGTGTTGGCTTCATGTATCCCCAAGGATACTTCCATCAACATATTTCCGCTGACGGCTGGCAAGAGGAAATTTATGAACAATTAAATTTCGATGAAGCGCCCATCACTCCTATCAATCCAGTTCCGCACTCTAAGTGGTGCAGACCGTTAGTTAAGACGGAACTGGGCGGTAGACCTTTCTACATTGGTGTCTGGCAAGTACGCGTAGGGCGGACCAACCTCTACCTTCTCTGTTGCGACGTTGAGGGAAACAGCTTTCAAGATAGACAGTTATGCGCTCGCCTCTACACCGCTGATCAGGAGCAGCGTATCCAGCAAGAAATTGTACTAGGAGTTGGCGGAGTGCGTGTCTTACAGACACTAGGCATCAATCCTTCTGTGTGGCATGCCAACGAAGGCCACAGCGCCTTCATGATGCTGGAGCGTCTCAGGACAGAAATAGAAAAAGGCGCGAGCTTCACCGAAGCTCTGCACAGAGTTAGAGCAACCACCGTATTCACTACCCATACGCCAACCCCTGCCGGACACGATGTCTTTCCTATCACGCTTGTCGAGAAATATCTTTCTAGCTACTGGGAATCTATGGGCATAAACCGAGAAACATTTCTAGAGCTAGGACGACAAAGTGGCACATATGACCAAGCCTTCAATATGACTGTATTTGCCTTAAGAATGTCTGACCATCGTAACGCTGTTAGCCAGATTCATGGAAAAATCACGAGAAGGATGTGGCACGGACTCTGGCCCAAACTTAAAGAAGAGGAGGTCCCCATCTCACATATTACTAACGGGATTCATGTGCCGACTTGGGTTGCTCCGGAGATGAGCCGTATCTATGAGAAATACCTAGGCCAGGATATATTCCAAAGGTACGATGATACTAGCCTTCGGGAACTTGTACTAAAAATCCCAGACAAGGAGCTTTGGGAAGTGCATCAGGCCCTTAAACGCAAGCTTATCGGTGCCATGATAGAGCGAGCACGCCAATGCGCTACTGAACGTGAGTGCCGAGCCAGGCAGATATTGGCTATGGGTGCTCTACTTAATCCCAATGTTCTCACTATCGGTTTTGTCCGCCGATTCACTGAATATAAGCGACCAGCATTGATTTTCCACGACGTTGAACGTCTTAAGCGCATTGTCACCGATAGATGGCAGCCTGTCCAAATCATCTTTGCCGGAAAGTCTCATCCCGCCGACTTTCCTTCAAAGCAACTCCTCCATGAGGTATATACCCTGAGTACACAGCCTGAATTCCAAGGCCGAATAGCCTTTGTAGAAGATTATGATATGCATATGGCTCGTTATCTGGTTCAAGGAGTAGACGTATGGCTGAACACGCCTCGCCGCTTACAAGAGGCTTGTGGCACCAGTGGTATGAAGGCAACAGTGAACGGTGTCCTTCATCTCAGCGTTAGAGATGGCTGGTGGTATGAAGGCTATAATGGCATGAATGGCTGGGTTATCGGAGACGACATTGAAGCGTATGACCCAGGGAAGGAAGATAGCTCGGATGCCGAGGCACTTTACCGTCTCCTAGAGCAGGAAATTGTACCCCTTTACTACCAACGGGATAGAGATGGTGTGCCTCGCGGTTGGATGCGCATGGTCAAAGAGGCAATAGCCTCAATTTCTCCCATATTCTGCACCCGACGGATGCTTAAGGAATATATCAAGCGAATGTATATACCAGCAGCTAGTAGAGGGAAATCGAGCTAGCAATAGAAGCCAATTACCGGCTGCAATTAGACAAGTTGCCTACTGATAGTTAAAATAGTCTTACCCACAAAATTTATAAGTTGATTAGGTAAGGCAACGTCCCGATGAAAAGAGTATTGGCAGTCATCCTCGCCGGCGGAGAAGGAAAAAGACTGAGTGTGCTGGCACAGGAGCGTGCTAAGCCTGCAGTCCCCTTCGCTGGTAAGTACCGTATCATTGACTTTACCCTGAGCAACTGCGTCAACTCTGGCATCACCAGAGTAGCAGTTATACCACAATACAATCCACGCTCCCTGGCGCGCCACATCGGCGTGGGTAGGCCCTGGGATCTAGACCGTACTATCGGAGGTATCACTCTACTTTACCCTTTTGTCAGCACCAACGGAGAGATGCACTGGTATAAGGGCACTGCCGATGCTGTTTACCACAACCTGCGTTTCATAGAGGACAGCCGCGCTGATAAAATTCTCATTCTTTCAGGAGACCACGTCTATACCATGCGTTACGAAGAGATGATTAAGTTTCATTGCCAACAGAAAGCTGATATAACTATTGGAGTCACTGAGGTGCCCTGGAACGAAGCCCATCGCTTTGGTATTGTGAGTCTGGATGACAACTGTAAAGTGATTGACTTCGAGGAAAAGCCACCTCAACCCAAGAGCAATCTAGCCTCGATGGGCATTTATGTCTTTAACAGAGATGTTCTGCTCAACGTTCTCGAAGATGCCCACTGTCGCGGTCTACAGGACTTTGGTAGCCAGGTTATACCAGATGCAATAGGCAAACGCCAAATTTATGGTTACAAGTATCAAGGTTACTGGCGTGATGTTGGTACAATCGAAGCCTATTGGCAAGCCCATATGGACCTGATTGTAGATCTGCCCCCATTCAATCTCTATGACCCGGAGACCGAAGTTAGGACGCTTTCCCTAGACATGCCTCCAGTAAAACTGGGACCGAATGCCCAGATTTCGAGAAGCCTTGTCAGTAATGGCTGCATTGTAAACGGTCACGTGTTTAATTCCGTGCTCTCCCCCCACGTCTACGTCGAAGAAGGAGCACACGTGATAGATTCCATAATCTTTCACGATACTGTCATCGGCCGGGATGCTGTTGTGCAGCGTTCTATCATTGATAAAGAGTGTTACATTGGCCCAGGCTGCTGGATTGGTTGTGGCGACGACTATACTGCCAACAAAGACGAACCTGAGCATTTGAATTCTGGCATCACAGTAATTGGCAAGGGGGCAAGATTACCTCCGGGACTGAGAGTCGGACACAACTGCAAGATTGATTCTTGGGTAAAAGAGAGTGATTTCTCCACTCTCTCCATTCCCAGTGGTAGTTCTGTGGTAAGAGGAGAGAAAGCTCTCAAAGCCTAACCTCGATCTCGATAATGAAAATCCTACTTGTTGCGGCCGAGGTTTACCCCCTGGCCAAGGTCGGTGGATTGGCAGATGTCACAAGCTCCCTCGCCATATCACTCCAAGGCTTAGGACACGAGCCTTGTTTGATACTACCAAAATACCGCAGCATACGAATTCCCGTCCAAGACATCCCCGGAAAAGATTCTAACGTCGGGATTATCCGCTTTATGGGGCATAGCGAGCAAGTAACTCTGAAAATGACCACGCTAAAGAAAAGGATACCAGTATACCTAGTAGAAAACGACAACTATTTTGGAACTGAAGAAATCTATAGTCAGGATGAATTAAGACGCTTCCTGTTTTTCTCATTAAGTATCTCAGCCATTATCTCCCATCTTAATCTTCACCCTGACATTGTCCATTGCCACGACTGGCACACAGCTTTAGTCCCTTTATGGTTGAAGGAAGCAAACATAAAATCACCCTGTGTTTTTACCATCCACAACTTAGCTTACCAAGGCTGGTTTGACTGGCAATTTTTCCAGGATTCGAGGCTTTCTTCCCTATGGCGAAAACATATTCCTCCTGATGCTCCTCAGCCACCATTGAACTTCATCAGCCAGGGCATCCTTGTTTCTGACATTCTGACCACTGTCAGCCCTACTTATGCCGCAGAAATACTCACGCCAGAGCACGGTTGGGGACTTGAGCAATTGCTAAACTATCGGCGAAATGAGCTATACGGCATACTCAACAGCATTGATTACGCTGAGTACAATCCAGCTACCGATCCCCATCTGGAGAGAAACTATGATTCCACCAGCCTAGAAAGAAAAGTTGCCAACAAACTAGCCTTGCAAAAAAAGAGCGGATTACCTCAAGACCCTGATATACCTTTGGTTGGTATGGTCTCCCGTCTTGAGGAGCAAAAAGGAATTGATTTGGTGCTTGAGGCTATAGAACAATTCATCGCCGAAATCAAATCGCAGCTAGTCATCCTTGGTCAAGGGAGAGAGCATTATCATAGATTGCTTTCCGAGGCAGCGCTGAAGTATCCCCGGCGTATCTCAGTATTTATTGCTACCGATGAGCAAACCGCTCGCCTGATCTACGGTGGCAGCGATATGTTCCTGATGCCTTCGCGTTTCGAACCTTGCGGGCTGGGACAGATGATCGCCATGCGCTATGGTGCAGTTCCTGTGGTTCGACGGACTGGCGGCTTAGCTGATACAGTAAAGGATGTAGCTGAGAGCAACGGCAATGGCTTTGTATTTCACAACTACACAGCTTCAGAAATGCTGTCGGCGATAAAAAGAGCGGAGGAGAAATTTTACCATAAGGAGCAATGGCAAAGGTTGGTCAGAGACAACATGAAGCTAGATTTCTCCTGGAAAGCTTCTGCCCGAAAGTATGAGGAGGTCTATCTCCAAGCGCAAAAACGCGTGTCGGAAAAGGGCTAGGCGAAGTGTGGTAGGAAACAAGCATGCTCTATAGATAGATGAACACAAAAACAATACGCTATGACGTGACCTTACTGAGCGACGACGATCTTTTCCTGTTCAATGAAGGAACTCATTACCGCCTTTACGAGAAGCTCGGGGCTCACCCTTTGGCTGTGGATGGCATGACAGGGACTTACTTCGCTGTCTGGTCTCCCAATGCCACAGAAGTCTTTGTTATAGGTGACTTTAATTGTTGGGACAAATCAAGTCATCCTCTTCGCCCAAAAGGGCAATCTGGTATTTGGGAAGGGTTTGTTCCCGGCATTGGGAAAGGCACAATTTACAAGTATTACATAGTATCCCATCATTATGGCTATTGCGTGGAAAAAGCCGACCCATTTGCGTTTCATGCTGAAACTCCCCCAAAAACAGCTTCCATCGTTTGGGACTTTGATTACCATTGGAAAGACCAAGCTTGGATGGAGAAAAGACGCACTCATAATTCACTTGATGCTCCTATTTCTATTTATGAAGTGCATCTTGGTTCGTGGCGCAGGATGCCCGAGGAAGGAAATCGCCCCTTGAGCTACCGTGAGCTAGCCCCCTTGCTAACTGATTATGTAAAGCAAATGGGCTTCACGCATGTTGAGTTTTTGCCGATAATGGAACATCCCTTCTATGGCTCGTGGGGTTACCAGATAACCGGCTATTTTGCCCCTACCAGTCGCTATGGCACTCCCCAGGATTTTATGTATCTTGTTGATTACCTGCACCAAAATGACATAGGTGTCATCCTGGATTGGGTGCCTTCTCATTTCCCTAACGATGAACACGGCTTGGGATATTTTGACGGAACACATCTGTACGAACACACCGACCCCCGGAAGGGAGTCCATCCTCACTGGAACAGTTTTGTCTTCAACTATGGACGGCACGAAGTACGGAGCTTCCTCTTTAGCAATGCCTTGTTCTGGCTTGATAAATACCATGCCGATGGCTTGAGAATAGACGCCGTAGCTTCCATGCTTTATCTGGATTATGGTCGTAAAGAAGGAGAATGGATACCCAATCAGTATGGCGGGCGAGAAAATATAGAAGCTATCGCTTTTCTGCGCCGTTTGAACGAAGTGGTCTACAAGGAGAAACCGGATGTGCAAACTATTGCTGAAGAATCAACAGCTTGGCCAATGGTATCTCGCCCCACTTATGTCGGTGGTCTGGGTTTTGGGCTGAAATGGGATATGGGTTGGATGCACGATACCCTGGAGTACATGACCAAAGATCCTGTTTACCGGAAATATCATCATAATAACCTGACCTTCCGTATGTTATATGCTTTTTTCGAAAATTTCGTCCTGCCCCTTTCTCACGACGAAGTGACACACGGCAAAGGCTCGCTTTTGGGGAAAATGCCCGGCGACCACTGGCAGAAGTTTGCCAACTTGAGACTCTTACTGGGCTATATGTACGCCCAACCTGGCAAGAAACTCTTGTTCATGGGAGGAGAATTTGGACAGTGGCGAGAGTGGACACATCAGGAGAGCCTGGATTGGCATCTCCTTCAGTATCCAGCCCACTCCGGACTCCACAGATGGGTCAGCGACTTGAACAGGGTTTATCGAGAAGAACCAGCGCTCCACGAACTAGATTTTGACCAACCAGGTTTTGAGTGGATTGATTGCAACGATGTCGAGCAGAGTGTTATCAGCCTCGTCCGCAAGGCACGGTCTTGCGACGATGTCATAGCCGTCGTGTGTAATTTTACCCCTGTACCGCGCTTCAACTACAGAATCGGTGTGCCAGGACCGGGCTTTTGGAAGGAGATACTAAACAGCGACGCCTCGGAATATGGCGGAAGCGGTCACGGCAATCTGGGAGGAGTGGAGGCAACGGCGGTTCCTTGGCACAGCCGCCCTTGTTCCCTGAACATCACGTTGCCACCTCTGGCTGCTGTGTTCTTCAAATCCCCCGCTGACCGTCAGTAGCTCCTATACCACCCCTCAGGCGGCGGGGCAAATTTGCCGTCTTCAACCCCCAGCTTAAAATACCACGGCCTACCATACCTATCGGCTATCTCAGCCAACTCCTTGAGCCTCACTGCAGCAGTATTGCAGAAGAACTCTATCCTCTCTTGTCGAGAACCAATTCGCGCGCCTTCCTGCCATAAGGCACGCCCTGCCAGAAAACCCGATGCCCCCGCCTTACAAGCTATCTCCACTTGCTTCCTAAACGAACCAAAATCAACGCCAGCGCTAAGGAGCACCCAGGGTAGTCGAGACGCCTTATCCAACTCCTGACATAACTTGAGCAACTTCTGTTCATCTTGCTCAAAGTCAATATCGGCTGGGAATTCGGCTTTCAGCACATCAACAGGCTGGGCTGTGACCAGCCGGGCCGTTTCGATCACCAGCTCAGGTTTCCTCTCAGCAAACTTTTCCTTGGCTTTCTCACCTTCCTCAATAGCATAAGTTACGGGCTCGACCAGAAAAGCGATGTCTTCTGCCACACATTCGTCAGCTAGTCTCGCCACCAATTCCAGCTGCTTTGATGCCACATCTTTGAGATCGGGCCTGAAGTATATTAAAAGCTTGACCGCCGAGGCTCCCATTTTCTTTGCTTTCTTTACGCTCCAGCCCGGCAGTAGCTCGGTAATCCTAGCCTTACTATCACCAGAGTAGCCACTCTTTTCCAAGCTGACCAAAAGCCCTTTGGATGGCGGCAACACGCCCGCCGCGATAGCTTGACCAGCTCCATATTCCGGGTCAAGTAATATAGCACTGGCGAAGCGCGCCACCGCTTGACAGAGATCCAGCTTGAAATCAACCATATCCTGGTAGCTTACCTCTGCCGAATCTTTCTCGTTCAAGGCTCGTCTAAGTGCCCCTCTGTGGTCAATGGCACACATGGCCATTATGCCTCTGGAGTCAGCCAATTGTTGAAGTCCCCTCAGCTTGCCGATAGATAAGTTCATTCCATCACCTCACGATAGCTCAATGCTTCTTTACTTCCCACAAAGTCCTTTCATCTCTTGGAGAGCAAAAGCAGCAGCACCCAGCACGCCGGAATTTCGACCCAGCTCAGCAGAAGCAAATCGCACAGCTTGAAAAGTTTCCTTGTATGCCCTTCCGCCAGCTACCTTAAAAGCTGGTTCCAATAGCATGTCGCCGATGTTAGATAGACCCCCGCCGATAACTATCAATTCAGGGTTAAATATGTTTATTAAGTTCGCCAGCCCCACACCGACATAATAGCCAGTTTGAGCAATGAGCTCCTTAGCCAAGCTATCACCGTGCTTGGCAGCACTATGAACAACTTGAGCCGTCACCTTTCCCACATCACCACCAGCATACTCCAGGATGGAAGTCTTGGCTCCCCTTTTGATCCGCTGCTGTGCTTCCTTTGCTAGAGCCGTCCCTGAAGCTAGCGCTTCCCAACAACCCCTATTACCACAGTTGCAGAGCGGACCTTCGTCATCAATAGTCATATGACCTATCTCGCCAGCAGCACCAATAGTCCCGGTATAAATTTTGCCATCAATGACAATCCCCCCACCGATACCCGTACTGAGAGTAACATAGATGAAGTTACGAGCACCCCGGGCAGCTCCAAAATACAGCTCCCCCAAAGCAGCAGCATTGGCGTCGTTGATCAGAAATACCTTCTTGCCCAACTTTTTCTGCATCATATCCCTTAAGGGCACATTTCGTAGCGGCGGTAGGTTTGGTGAAGTAAATAGAATACCTGTGTCGGGATTGGAGATGCCAGCAACTCCTACTCCTATGGCGCAGATTTCAGAAATATCCATATTAGCCTGCTTCAAAGCCTGACGCGTTGACTTCAACATAGATTGGATTATCGCCTGGCGTCCTCTTTTGACCGGCGTTGCACTCTCATCACTGGCAAGCACTTTACCTTGAGACTCAACCACCGCTGCCAGTATCTTGCTGCCGCCAAGGTCAATACCGATAGCTAAAAGCCCCAAGTCATTAAACATTTTGCTTCGCGTCATCGTGCACAGCTTTTGTGCGCCAGTGTGCCCTATTGTATACTGATGTAAATAACGATTCCAAGAGTCAATCTATTATGGATACTCAAAAGCACTCCTGGATTGTCAGCTTTTCAACCCAGATTCAGATTACCTGGACAAGAGATGAGCAGACATGAGATTTCCTAGAGCTAGCGGCATACTATTACACCCAACTTCCCTCCCCGGTAGATTCGGGATAGGAGATTTCGGGAGAGAAGCCTATCAGTTTGCCGATTTTCTTGTTAGCACTGGACAACGTCTCTGGCAGGTTTTACCCCTAGGGCCTACTGGCTGCGGCAATTCCCCCTATCAATGCCTTTCGGTATTCGCAGGCAATCCACTGTTCATCAGCCTAGAAAAACTGGCGGAAGAAAGTTACTTAGAACCTTCTGATCTAGAAACCGCACCCATTTTCCCTGAGGATAAAGTAGACTATGGTGCAGTCACCGGGTTCAAAATGCCACTTCTCAAAAAATCCTTCGAAAACTTCGAGAAAAGAGCAACTCCTGATGAACAAAAACAATTCCAGGCTTTCTGTCGGCAAAATGCTTCTTGGCTGGAGCCGTACTCGCTGTTTATGGCGTTAAAAGAGGCTCACAATTTTGCTGCCTGGAACACCTGGGACGAAGATATACGAAAGCGCCAGCCAAAATCTCTGAAGCGATGGAGCAAGAAACTCGACCATGAAATCTGTTGCCATAAATACCAGCAATATCAGTTCTTCAAACAGTGGTCAGAATTGAAGAGGTATTGCAATGAGCACGGAATTAAGTTAATCGGCGATATGCCTATCTTCGTGGCTCCGGATAGTGCCGATGTCTGGTCTCACCCAGAAATGTTTTATCTGGACGATAAGGGCAGACCCACTGTGGTAGCTGGTGTGCCACCGGATTACTTTAGCCAGACAGGGCAGCTATGGGGAAATCCTCTCTATCGCTGGAATATCATAGCCAAGAAAAAGTATGCTTGGTGGATTGAACGCTTCCGAGCGATGTGTGTTTTGGTGGATATTATCAGACTGGACCACTTCCGTGGTTTTGAGAAGTACTGGGAAATTCCCGTCTCTGATACCACTGCCATAAACGGCAGGTGGGTTCCTGGACCCGGGGCTAAATTGTTTAAGGCTGCACAGAAAGCTTTAGGAACATTGCCTATAATCGCTGAAGACCTCGGAGTTATTACACCTGAGGTAGACGCCCTACGGGAGCAATTCGGCTTCCCGGGCATGAGAGTTCTCCAGTTCGCCTTCGGACAAGGTCTCGATGCCGAGCGGTATCGTCCTCACAACTACCCTCACAATTGTGTCGTGTATACCGGCACGCATGACAACAATACTACTATTGGCTGGTTCCGCGGAGAAGATGTCCAAGATAGCACGCAGAGTAGAGAGGAAAGAGAACGCGAAAAACAGCTCGCCCTTAAATATCTGGGCACGGATGGACGCGAAATAAACTGGGACTTTATTCGCCTGGCTTTGATGTCCGTGGCTGATACTGTTATCATTCCCATGCAAGATATTTTAGGATTGGGCAGCCAAGCCCGCATGAACACCCCTGCTAAAGCTGAAGGGAACTGGTGTTGGCGTTTCACACCCGATATGGTTACCGAGGAAATCAAACACAGGCTGAGGGAATTGACTACGCTCTATGGTCGTTAGCTACAACCCAACAGCAGCTAGTAGTTATTATGTAAAGCATGTGCATTGATTCTTACAGTCGCTGATAGTATACTGTCCTTACTACATAGAGGGGGAGGCATCTCATGAAGTTATCTTGTCTTCAAGAAAACCTAAGCAAAGGGCTAAGCATACCTAAGCAAAGGGCTAAGCATCGTGGGGAGGGCTGTCGCTACAAGGTCCACATTGCCCATTACTCAAAACATCCTCTTATCCGCTGAGCAATCGCTTCTCAGATTAGCCTCCACTAATCTGGAAATGGCTATTACTTGCTGGGTTGGTGCAAAGGTGAAACAAAAGGGTGCGATAACTGTGCCGGCTCGTTTGCTCACCGACTTTGTCAACTCCTTACCCAACGACCTTATTGAGATCAATCTTCCTGCCAACAGCCGCGTTCTAGAATTGAAGAGCGGTCGCTTCCAAGCTCATATCAACGGCATTGATGCCGCCGATTTCCCACCCATCCCACAGATAGATGACGGCATGACCACATCCATCGAACCAGCAAATCTCAGAGAAGGAATTGCCCAAGTTGCCTTCGCCGCCGCCACAGAAGAATCCCGCCCAGTGTTAACAGGAATTAACACCGAATTTGATGGTGACCAGATCAACCTGGTAGCTGCTGATGGCTTCAGGCTAGCTGTCCATAAGACAGCCCTTGCCTCCCCAGTTCGCGGGAAAGCCACGGTCATCGTTCCTGCCAGGACTTTCAACGAGTTGAGCCGCCTGCTTGCTGACCAAGAAGAGACTGTAGAAATCAAGATAAACGAGAAAAAGAGCCAGATCCTCTTCCGTCTCAAGAATGCTGAGCTAATTTCCCAGCTTGTTCAAGGCTCATTCCCTAACTATTCGCAGGTCATTCCTCAAAGCTATACTACGCGAGCCGTAGTGGACGTTAACGAATTTCTCCGTGTCATCAAGATGTCCTCGGTATTCGCTCGCGACGCCAGTGGTATAGTTCGCCTGGTCATTACCCCGGGGAGTGAACTCAATCCAGGGAAAGTTACCGTGTCAGCTCAAGCTGAAGAGGTTGGTGGCAATGTTAGTGAAATCGAAGCTCTGGTAGATGGGCAAGAAGCCAAGATCGCCTTCAACGTGAGGTACCTATCCGACGTTCTATCTGTCCTTCGTCAACCTCAAGTCGCTCTGGAGGTCACTACCCCCTCCAGCCCAGGCACCATCCGCCCCATCGGGGTGGACAACTACGTTCACGTTGTGATGCCGATGTTCGTTCAGTGGTAGCTCCCTGTGTCGAGCTCCCAGCTTTGAAGAGCCAAAAGGCTGAGAGTTGCCAGCGCAATTAGGTTAGGGCAAACCCCG
>Ga0209721_1000144_pt1 | contig 71007 bp, 56 predicted proteins | sample TshhotsprinmetaG_FD_184139 | JGI IMG/M metagenome (GOLD analysis project Ga0209721, IMG submission 184139) | Hot spring microbial communities from South Africa to study Microbial Dark Matter (Phase II) - Tshipise hot spring metaG (SPAdes)... | ecosystem: Environmental > Aquatic > Thermal springs...
CGCGGTGGCGCATTTTGATGAGACCGGCCTGCGGGTGAACGGGCGATTGTGCTGGCTGCACACGGCCAGCGATGCCCGGTACACCCATCTGTTTGTGCATCCCCGCCGGGGAGAGGAGGCGCTGCGGAGCGAGGCCTCGGTTCTGCCGGAGTTCACCGGATGGGCGATTCACGACCACATGGCGGCGTACTACAAGTTTGCACAAGCGAAACACGGCGCCTGCAATGCGCACATTCTGCGGGAACTGCAGGGGCTGATAGAAAACGGTTCGGTGTGGGCTGGGGAGATGCGCACCTTTTTGCTGGACCTGTATGGTCAGGCGCTCCCTTTGCGGGGGGAAGCGGCGGTTCAAGCCCAGCAGCGATATCGCCAGATTCTGAGTCAGGCGGAATTGGCGGAACCGCCGCCGGAACCTAAGGAAGGCAGAGGACGTCCGAAAAGCACGCCGGGACGAAATCTTCTCCGCCGCCTGAGGGAGCGAGAGGAGGCGGTTCTGGCCTTTGCGCTGGTGGAAGGGGTGCCTTTCACCAACAACCAGGCTGAACGGGACTTGCGCCCGGCGAAGGTGAAGCAGAAAGTGAGTGGTGGTTTTCGCACCGAGCGCGGGGCGCAGGTGTATGCCCGCTTGCAGGCAGTGATTTCTACCTGCCGTAAGCAGGGGCGGGATGTCTTTTTGACGTTGCGTGACCTTTTTGCCCATAGCCGGTCTCCCTGCTTGCAGAGGGTAGGTAGTTACACAGAAAGGCTGTTATGGCTACCTTGAAATGTGACATTGTCAAACTACCTACCACGCCGCCGGAGCGGCGATTGAAATCGCCCCTGGGGGGCTTGTAGCCGGGCGTCCACCTCCGTGGACGCCACCGGAGCGACCGCGCCGGCGGTCGCCCGGCGCAAAGCGCCCTCTCCGGCGCGGTTTCAACCGCCAGCCTGGGCAACCGCACCGATTGGGTAGGTAGTTACCACAGAAAGGCGGTTATGGCTACCTTGAAATGTGACATTGTCAAACTAACCAGCATCGGGAAGGGAGTCCTGCAATTGATCCTGAACGTTCTGCTGGCCTTCCTGGTCACGGCGATTGTGCTGGGCCTGGTGGGGACGCTGGTTCTTTCGCTTGTTGCCCGGTATGTCATCGCCAATGCTGATTGGGGATTCTCCAATCTGCAGCCGGGCATATCGGTAATGACCGAAGCCGATTTGAACGAAGGTATGGCCATCGCGATGGAGCCGTATATGCTGGGAGTTATCCAGCAGATGGCGGTGGACTTCCGGCCGAAAGATCGGGTCTCACTCTCCATCGCTGGGGGTGACTGTACCATTTTGCTGGAAGGACGGCTGCTGGCACGGGATGGGGCTCCTGTTATCATCGTAGAGCGGCTGAATGGATGGCCGCTGTACCTGGTCGGAGGGATCATCTCCAGCGGGATCAACCGGGGCTTCCAGGAGGCCTGGCGGGATGCTCCGTTGAAATTGGTCAAACTGGAGGTTCTGGAGGAACAGATTGTGACGGAATATCGGTAGGATAGAGGGGAATCGTTGCGCACTCGTGGATTGCTATCCAACCGGCTCCGGGCAGGTCTGTGACCTGCGCGTGTCCGACTGAATAATGTATAAGGGTGGGGGGAGCCAATGGAGTGGATCGGACAAACCCTGGGCGGATGTCAGATTGTGGAGAAGATCGGTGAGGGCCGGATGGCGGTGGTGTATCGCGCTTATCAGCCGCACCTGGACCGCTGGGTCGCCGTCAAGGTTCTCCGGATTGCCCAGGATGATGACCGGGAGGAGTTCCTGCAACGTTTCCGCCAGGAGGCACGGGCCATTGCGGCGCTCCGTCACCCGAATATTCTCACCGTGTACGATTACGGAGAGACACGGGGTGTGGCGTACATCGTGATGGAGTACGTGCCCGGGGGATCTCTGAAAACGCATATGAGCGGACGGGCGATGCCATGGCCGGAGGTGGCGCAGCTGATCATCCCGGTGGGGCAGGCGCTGGCTTATGCCCACAAACAGGGGGTGATCCATCGGGACGTCAAGCCGGCCAACATCCTGCTGGCCCGCCCCGACTGGCCTCTCCTGGCCGATTTCGGCCTGGTGAAAATCCCGGGCCGGGCGGGAAGCATTACCCGCCCCGGGTCCAGCGTTGGCACCCCGGCTTATCTTTCTCCGGAGCAAGTTGTCGGCGAAAAAGTAGACCACCGTAGCGACATTTACAGCCTGGGTGTGGTGCTCTACGAATTGCTGACAGGACAATTGCCCTTTTCGGGTGGTACGTCAGTGGAAGTAATGGTTCGCCGGTTACACGAGCCGCCACTTCCCCCGCGGCACATCCAGCCCGCCATACCCCCGATTCTGGAAGCGGTGATCCTGCGGGCAATGGCCCGGGAGCCGGATGCCCGCTACCCGACGATGGGCGCTATGCTGGACGATCTGATCCATTTGGCGGGGGGGATGGAATCAAGAGTCACTCCTCTTGTGCCTATGCTGAGTGCCCCTGCCACTACGGTACGTCTGGAGTGTCTCCGGACTGCTACCGGCCCCCGGTTATGTATTCTGGAGACCGGTGCGACCATTCCATTGCCGGCGAAGCCGGAAGTCATCGTCGGGCGGGCGTCTGCTCTGGTGATTCAACTGCCGGATGTGGACCTGGACCCCTATGGCGCCGGGATGGCGGGCGTCTCCCGTCGCCATGCCTGTATCTATCAACGGTCGGATGGCTGGTATCTGGAGGACCTGCGGAGCACAAATGGAACGTTTTTGAACGAGGTTCGTCTTTCCCCGGGCCAGACGGTCCGCATTGTCCACGGAGACCTTATCCGGCTGGGTCAGTTGACGCTGATCTTCTACACCGAGTGAGTGCTGAACCGTTATTGTCAGGACTCCATCTTTGCGGAGGTGATGCAATGAAATGCCCCAATTGTGGTTATGAGAATCGTCCAGGTGCCCGCTTCTGCAAACAGTGTGGTCAATCTCTGGCCGCGGCCCCCCCGACGGCCCCTCCGCCATCGCCTCCGGTGACCCCTCCACCGGCCCCTCCGGCGGCTGCGCCAGCCCCTCCCGCAGCCGAGGTCAGTTGCCCGCAGTGTGGAACTCCCTCCAAAGCGGGCGCCCGCTTCTGCGCTAATTGCGGTGCGCCGCTGACCCCGCCCGCGGCGGCCCCGGTTCCTCCATTTCCGACGGCTGCTGTTCCTCCACCATACCCAACCCCTCCCTCTCAGCCGACCACTCCGGCCTACTATCCGTCCGCTCCTCCTTCCTACGGCCCGTCCTATCCGCCTCCGTCGCCTCCGCCGGAACCGGAAGCCCCCGTGGCCGAGGCGCCCCCTTTCCGCTTCCCCCGCTGGCTCTTGTTTGTCCTCATTGGGCTGTTTGTACTCTGTCTCGTCGCGGCTGGTGTGGGGGGATATATGTACGTCGCCAAAAAGGGCCCCTTTGCTCAACCCGAGCCTACGCCGACTACTGCTCCCACCGAAACACCCCCGGCGTCTCCGGTCTCGCCCTCTCCCGAACCGGTTCAACCGGCAGCGGTTGCCGTGGGGATGGAACTTTCCGCCACCGAGTTGAAGGTTGCCGACATCCTTACCCTGACGGTTACCATCACCAACATCAGCGACCAGCCCTGGAGCGAGGTGGAGTATCGCCTTGTGGGGGAGTGGACACCGGCCCTCAAGTTGCAGGGGGAACCGTCCATCACTCAGGCGGAAGAACTGGCGCCCAACCAGAGCCGAACGGTTACGTTCTCCTTCCAGGCCGATCAGAAAGGTACTGCGTATGTGTGGGTTCTGGTGCTGGCGAAGGTGAGCGGGCTGCCGCCGCGCTGGGAGATTTTCCGCACAGACCAGGGGGAGATCCGTGTCAGTCCCCAGTGAGGAAATGGCCGATTTTCCCATGGAAGATAGGCTACAACCGGCTTCCACCGGTCCACCTATCCCCCGCTCTCGGAGTTTTGCCCTGATGGTCGTCGGGGCGCTTCTTCTGATCGGTGCTGGTGCTCTGTTCCTTGTTGCGCGTCCTGCTCTCCTCTCGCCGGAGCCCACGCCAACGCCGACCGTATCGCTTGCCGAGATCACGCCGCCTCCCTCTTTGAAAGAACTGGTGGGGATGTACCCCGAACTGGCCCCGTTGCTCACCGACCCGGAACTGGATTCCGCCTACAAAGAATTTCTGGTCGTCTATCAGGAAAAAGGGAAAGAAGGGGCGATAGAAATGGCCTGTCAGCGGGGGTTGCTGACCCGAGAGGATGAAGTGCGCCTCACCCTTATCCTGGATGTTCCGCACTCCGCTTCACTGGTAGAGCAACTGGAGGCTGTGGGTGTACGGGTCATTGCCGCGTATCAGGATCAGATAGATATCGCCATCCCGCTGGCGTTGATAGAACGGGAAGCGCAAAGCGAAGAGCCGGGCCGCATCTTTCGCCAGTTGGCGGGACTGGAGCACGTGATCGCGGTGCGCGTACCGGCGCTCCATGCCCCTCAGGGAAGCCGGATTCCGGGGGAGGGGGTTGGAGTGATCGGAGCGGAAGCGTGGCATCGGGCGGGATTCACGGGCGCCGGAGTGCGGATCGGAGTTCTGGATATGGGCTTCGGCGGCTATCAGGACCTGTTGGGGCGGGAACTCCCGGGTGAGGTTACTGTCGCTACGTTTGGCGATTGGGACCCCGAGGAGACGCACGGCACGGCCTGCGCGGAGATCATTCACGAAATCGCCCCGGGGGCCGAACTGTTCTTCGCCTGGTACGATGGGAGCGACGCAGCGGAAGGCGAGGCAGTGGATTGGCTTCTCTCTCAAGGGGTGCACATTATCTCTCATTCGGCCGGTGGTATTATCGGCCCAAGGGATGGAACCGGATGGCAGGCGCGACTGGTGGATTCCGTCGCGGCCTGGGGTATTCTATGGGTGAACTCATCGGGCAACGAGGCCCAGTCCCACTACCGGGGGGTATTCACCGACCAGGACGGGGACAACATCCATGAATTTGCCCCAGGTCAGGAAGCGATGCCGCTTTATCTCTACTCCAGGGTGGTGAAGGTCATTCTAATGTGGGACGACGTCTGGGGGGGAGCCTCTCAGGACTACGAACTCTACATCATAGATGAACGCGGGAACCCGCTGGCCGCCTCCGAGAACACTCAGGACGGTGGTTGGGGCCAGGAGCCATTTGAGGGGATTATATACCGTTGGGACGGCGAAGACATCTTTGTGCTGGTTACGGTGTATGCAGCGGACCGAGCGGCAACGCTGGACATCTTCGTCCACGGAGCAGATGTGGCGTATCCTTCGCCGGAGTACAGCCTGGCTATCCCCGCCGATGCCGTCGGCGCGCTGGCTGTCGGTGCCGCAGAGTGGCAGGGGGATGCGCTCGCCGAATACAGTTCCCGCGGTCCAACGGCCGATGGTCGTCTGAAACCGGAAATTTCGGCCCCGACGGCCGTCTCCGGTGCGACGTATGAAGAGCCTTTTGAGGGGACGTCGGCCTCTGCTCCCCACGTTGCCGGCGCGGCCGCGCTGGTCTGGCAGGCGTATCCGGAGTTCAGCCGGCAGCAGGTGATAGATTTTCTGCTGACGCACGCGGTGGACCGGGGCCCGCGCGGCCCGGACACCGGCTACGGCTACGGACGGTTGCAACTCCCCGCGCCACCCTCTCTGGCTGGTGCTCCGTCTCCCGTGCCGACACCGGAGGTGTCACAACCCCCATCGGAACCCATCCCCACGCCGACCCCTGTCGCCTATGTGACACCGGGACCCGTCCCATCGGCTACCGGTGCGATTCCTCCCTCTATCCTGATGCTGGTTATCGGGGCGATGGGGTGTACGGGTATGCTTCTGGTCGTTGGATCTACTGTTGCCGTTATTCTGAACCGTCGTGCAACGGTGCCTCCGTCACCTCCGCCAGAAGATATGTGGGCCGTCCCGCCTTCTTTCCCCCCACCTCCGCCGCCTTACAGTCCTCCGTTTCCCGTTCCTCCAACCCCGCCGCCGACTCCCCGCGTCTCTCCCCCGACCGTTCCGGAAGCCTGCCCGCACTGTGGCGCTCCGTTGCGGCCGGGCGCCCGCTTCTGCTCCCGTTGTGGCCAATCCCTTCTGACGGCTGCGATCCTTTGCCCGCACTGCGGCGCTCCGTTGCGGCCGGGTGCCCGCTTCTGCTCCCGTTGCGGCCAGACCCTTCCGGCAGCCACAGCCCTTTGCCTCCATTGTGGTGCTCCTCTGCGGCCCGGCGCCCGCTTCTGCCCCCGTTGCGGCCACGCGGTGTGAGCGCTTTCGCCTGACTGTAAACGGTCAGGCTGGGTTCAAAAAAGGCGCTTTTGTAAATGGACAAATTATTCCAGCAATACAGGAATCGGTAAGTCCACGCGGGCGTCAATCCCAAAGGTGGCGACGATGGCGGCGAGGGGACAGCCGTAAGCGATCAGGGAAATCACCCAGCCCACAATTTGTTCGTCGTATTTCCGCCGATAGCGGGGCGTGCCGTGGGTAGCGACGAAGGTTTTCCCACAGGTCTTGCAGCAATATCGGTACTCTTTCCGGCTATGGATGCAGATGTTGCCTGCACCCACCTTCCGTAATCCGGGCATTTGCGGTTGGGGCAGAACTGTTTTCTGGTATCCATCCCTTTCTCCTATCCTGGCAATGTGGAAGGGAATGATACCAGAAAACCTCTCTCTGGGCAATTCACACCTAACCACGGTTGATTGCACACCTACCTGGTTTTGCAAAGATATGATGATAACGAGGAAAATATGGGAAGACATCGAGCGGGAGATCGCCGGAGGAGGGTGACCGGGGGCCGGGGGAGCAGAGAGGATAGAGCGGGGAGCGTTTCTGCTGGCCGGGGGGCCCGGTGAGCGCGCTTGCCCCCGCGCCGGGGAGGAGTATAATTTCTGCAGAAAACAAAATCGCCTCGCGGCTTGCCGACAGCCCGAGGCGTTGGCCAGACGGTGGGCGGCTCCGCCTGGCGGAAGAGATTCTACCACAGAGCCCGCCCGCCGTCAAGCCACGGTGCGGCGGGTTTTCTGTTCGGATCCCACCTTCTGGGAAGCGCCCAGCACCGATGTAACCTTTGCCGCTGGGTTTGGTGGGTGCAACCATAAAGGGTAAATAGAAATGTTGCGTCCCGATACCCCCCTCGGCCTGGAAGTCCAGCGAATTCTGAGAGAACATCCCGATGGACTGAAAAAGGCGGTGCTCCTGAAACGGTTGCGAGAACGGCACCCCTTCGCCCAGGAGAGCTATCTGGATGAGATCCTCGCGCATCGGGATGTCTTCGTGGAGCGCCCAGGGGACGCCTGGATGCTGGCCCAGTTCGCAGCAAAAACGGAAAGCCCGGAGCAGCCCCAGATGGTTTCCCCCATCCGTGCCCTCCCCGACCCCCTTCCCATCCCCCCGATGCCCCTTGACCTCTCCGCCTGCATCGTCTTTGATCTGGAAACCTCCGGTTTTGACGACCAGAATGACACCATCATTCAGTTCGCCGCCCTCAAAGTAGTGAACGACAGGCCGGTGCAGGCCTGCAATCTGTTTGTCCGCCCCATCAAGCCACTTCCTCTCTCGCTGCGCCAGAAACTCGGGCTGGACCGACGACCGGAGAAACAGCACGCCATTGAGACCGCCCCGCTGATAGAGGAACAAATCCGCCGCATCGTGGATTTCCTGGGCGACCTGCCCCTGGTCGCTCACAATGGACGTTTTGATTACGGTTTCCTTCGCCATGCCTGCCGGTCCTGCCTGAATCGTGAGTTGACCAACCCTCTGCTGGACACTATGGAACTGGCGCTGCTGGTCTTGCCCGGAGTCGCCCGATACAAACTGGAAGACCTGGGCAGAGAATTGGGGTTAGATTCCCGCGCCATACGCAACGCCTTCCCTCCGGAAATTCTCCAGCAGATGGGGCTGGACCTTGCCGATCTCTCCTTCCACGATGCGGGGGTGGATACCCTGTTCCTGTATCTCGTCTTTCAGGGACTGCGGGAGCGTCTCTGCGTCTTGCCCCAACCTACCCTGGCGGAAATGCTCCGCCTGTTGCCCCGCAACCGCTACGTCCTCTCCTCCCTGATTCCCCCCGAAGTAGAGCCCGCCGCCACCCCCGTGCCCCTTCCGGAACTGCTACCGGAGAGACCATCCCCAGTTCCCGTACCGCTCCTCCAGCCGGTGACCTTTTCCCCTGAAAACGTGGAGGCATTGTTCGCCCCCGATGGCCTCATCCCGCAACGGGTGGCCGTCCTGCAGGACGAAGTCCGCGCGAGCGGCGAGGCTGCAGCACTGCCGTTTGAGGACCGCCCCCGCCAGCGGGAGATGGCGCGCCGGGTGGCCGAAGCCCTGGAACAAGGGACCTCCATAATGGCGGAAGCGCCGACGGGGACCGGCAAAACCCTCGCCTATCTGGTCCCGGCAATCCTCTGGGCCCGTCAGTGGGGCAAGCAGGTGCTTATCTCTACTTCGGTCAAAAATCTGCAGGACCAACTTGTCCGCGAACTGGAGCGGCTGGAGCACATTTTCCCGCAGACCTTCCGCTACCAGGTGCTCAAAGGGCGCGCCAACTACGTCAGTCCGGCCGCCTGGGATGCCCTTCGCAGCCAGGTGGGGGAGGACTTCCCGGAGTCGGGCGAGCCGTACTGGGAGACACTCCAGCACCGCCTGGGCCTTTTCTACCTGCTGCGCTGGATGCAAACCACCCAAGAAGGGACGCTGGACGAACTCCACTTCTGGTTTGAACGGACCTATCCGGGGTTCTCGCTGCTCCGGTCGGAAGTGAGTATGGGCGAGATCGGTCGGGAGTGCCCGGACTGCGCGAGAGCGTTCTGTTTCTACCATTCAGCCCTGGCGCGCGCCCGGAACGCTCATCTCCTCATCATCAACCACGCGCTGCTCCTCACCGCTCCCTGGGGCGAGGAAAACTGGCCGCAGGCGGATTTCCTGATCGCCGATGAGGCCCACAACCTAGAAGATGCCTGCACAACGGCGCTAACCGCAGAAGTCTCCTGGTCTACCCTTCACGAACTGGCCCATCGTCTCCACGACCCCCGCGCGGGCAGAGGGCTGCTCCTGCGCCTGCGGCGGAACCTGCCGGATGTCGCTTCCGTCCGGAAACGGGCGCGCGAGATCCTGGAAATCCATCTGCCCCGCCTGCGCCTCTGGACCAACGACTTCGGCCGGCACCTGCGGGATTACATCGCCCGCAGCGGGATCAAAATGCACCCCCGCTACGGTGCTCAGGCCCGCCTGCTCCGGGACCCCCGAAAAGTGGATCCGCGTTGGGCCCAGGTAGACCGCTTCCTGACGGAACTCCAGTCCGAACTGAAGGAGGTCACCACCCGCCTGGAGGCGCTGTGCGAAGAGGTGAATCGCCTGGGAGATTCCTTCCCTTTTGCCCTGGAGACCCGTCGGGAACTGGAATATGCAGCCTACCGGAGTCGAGAGCAACTGCACCTTCTGGACGAAATCCTTCGCGTCCGGGATTCCGCCTGGGTATACTGGGCTGAAGTGACGGAGTACACAAGCGAAGAGAGCGGTGGGACGCCCTTCGTGGATTGGGCACTCAGAAAAGCCCCGCTGCGCATCGGCCCTATGCTGGAGGAGAAAATTTACCGCCGGATGCCAGTGATTCTCACCTCGGCAACGCTGACGACAGCGGAGGGTCAGTTTGATTTCTTCCGCGACCGCCTTGGGTTGGAGGCCATCGTCCCCCGCTCCCAGTGCTATCAGATCGCCAGCGAGTTTCCCTACGATCACAACGCCTTCCTGGTCCTGGCCGACTATCTGGAGGTGGCACCGCGAGGGGAGGACCTGGAGCGATTCCCGGAATACCTGCTGGAGGAACTGAAACTGCTGCTACGCCTCACCGGAGGGCGGGCGCTGGTGCTGTTCACTGCGCGCGACCGGATGGAATATGTCGCCCTGGGCCGACCGGAGGATGGTCGGGAGGGGCTGGAAGCGTACCTGGGCCGCTACAGTATCCCTGTCCTATACCAGAAAAAGGGACTTTCCCGCCACCAGTTGCGGGAGGATTTCCAGGAGCGGGAGGAATCTGTCCTTCTGGGGCTGAAGAGTTTCTGGGAAGGGATTGATGTGCCCGGTAAGGCGCTCTCCTTCGTGGTGATGGAGAAGTTGCCGTTCCCGATGATGGGATCCCCGCTCATCCAAGCCCGCGCCGAAGAATATCTGCAGGGTGGACGGGTGGACCGCTTCACCCCGTACATCTTGCCGCTGATGCTCATCCAGTTCAAACAGGGTTTCGGCCGGCTCATCCGTCGGCGGGACGACTTCGGTGTGGTCATCCTCTACGATAAAGGCATCCACCGCAAAAGTTACCTGCCGGAGTTGTTATCTTCTCTGCCCGGCTACTATCGCCCCGATACCCCCGACCGCTTTGAGGCCAACCGACGGCGCACATATGAGGAAATCGTCCGCTTCATGCGCGCCCGCGGCGATCCAATGCCCGTGGACGATACCTTCTGGCAGGAGTTGCCCGACGTCCTGCGCACCCGTTTTGAGGAGCGGATGGCCCGCTGGACGGAACGGTTTGCCGAACGGCTGCCGATGGACTGGGAGAACTGGCCCGCCGTCCGGCCGCTGGTCCTGGAGGCGATGAGCGACCTCTTCGGCCCTCAGTTCACCGCCTTCAAAAACCCGGAGCAGGAGGAGGCCATCCGGGCCATCCTGACCGAACAGGACCTGCTGGCGCTGATGCCCACCGGTGGGGGTAAGTCCCTGGTCTTCCAGTTACCGGCCCTGCTGCGCCGGGGGCTGACTCTGGTCATCTCCCCCCTGATCGCCCTGATGCGCGATCAGGTGGATCAACTCCACGCCCTGGGGATTGAGACGGCGGCCTGCATCACCAGCGGTATGCGCGCCGAGGAGCGCGAGCGCATCCTGGAGCAGGTCCTGGCGGAGCGGATCCGCCTGCTCTACGTCAGCCCGGAGCGGCTGCGGGACCCGAAACTGATAGATGTCCTGCGCCAGGTTCCCGTCCGGCAACTGGTCATTGACGAGGCTCACTGCGTGGTCACCTGGGGTACGGATTTCCGCCCCGATTACCTGTACATTTACGACGTCCTGGAGCGGTTGGGCAAGCGCCCTCCGGTGGCTGCGCTGACCGCCACAGCCACCCAGGATATGCGGGAGGCCATCAGCCAGCGCCTGCGCCTGCGCAACCCGCGCGTCGTGCTGGCCTCTTTTGACCGCCCGGAGATCAAACTGGTCGTCTACACCCCGGAAACGAGCGCCTACCCGATCCGCCACCGGACGGACAAACTGATGCAGTTGCTGAAGATTCTGCGCACTGCCGCCCAGCGAAACGAGATCGCCATCGTATACGTGGCCCGTACCGGCGATGCCGAGAAACTGGCCCGTCTGCTGCGCATCTACGGGATCAACGCACTGCCCTATCACGGTCAGATGGAGGCCCCGAACCGTCGGGCGGTGGAAGAGGAATTCCAGGCCGGAACGGTGGATGTGGTGGTAGCGACCAAAGCCTTCGGCCTGGGCATCAACAAATCCGATGTGCGCTACGTCATTCACTACGATATGCCCGGCGACCTGGAGAGTTACTATCAGGAAGTGGGCCGGGCAGGGCGCGACGGTAAAGACGCCTACGGAGTGCTGCTCTACCACCCGTCCGATCGGCACATCCACGACTACTTCATCCGTTCCGCCGTGCCCCGCCGGGAGTGGCTGGAGGCCCTCTATGCCTACCTCCGCCGCCACCCCTCGGACCCCATCTATTTCAACCCAGACGAAGCGCTTCGGGTGCTGGGGGATGAGGAAGTGCTGGACGAGACCCGGCTGAAGGTGATGCTGCACTTGCTGGAGGAGCAGGGATACCTCCGACGGGAGGAGGACTATACTCGTCGGGCGGTGGTGACCATCAACCGACATCGGGAAGATTTTTTGAACGCGGCGGCCCGCGATGACCCGGGCGAAGTCGCCCTGGCCGAACTCCTGCTCTCCCAGGCTCGGGAGGGAATCCCGGGGCGCTTTTTCCTGGAACTGCCCGTGCTGGCCCAGTCCCTAGGCCGTTCTATCCTTTCGGTGGAAGCGACCCTGAACCGATGGGATCGGGCCAATTTGCTGGTGTTCCGGGGCTTTGAACGGGGATACGTAATCTGGCCGACGGACCGTCTGCGAAGAGAGCCCCACCTGCGGGAAATCCCGCGGATGTCGGCCTACCTGATGGAGAAAGAGTCTCGGCTGGAGCAGATTATTGCCTATGCGCAGGAGTTGCCTTCTCACGAGTGCCGCAAGAGGTTTGTGCTGAGATATTTCGGCGAGAAACCGGGGTGGGCCCGCTGCGGGGCTTGCGATCACTGTCCCCCTCTCTATGTGCCCTGGGGAGATGTCTCTGTTGGCGAGTTGCCCAAAATCAGCGATTACGTGGACCCTGCCTCTATCATCCTGGAAGCCCACCACTGGAACGTCCGGCGCGCCGCACAGTTGGGGCGTCTACCGAAAAGCGCCCAGGCGATTGAGCGCTGGCTGATCGGGGATAAGTGGTACGGCGTGCCCGAGGATTTCCCCTATTTTGAAGTGTTGAGCCAGTTGGGAGAACGCCGCCGGGGACGGGGGCGTTGGACCCGCATCCGGCGTTTAATGGAGCGACTGATTCAGGAGGGATATCTCGTGCCGAAGCAGGCGGAGGCCGAGATTGAGGGGCAACCCCGCACCTGGACCTACTACGATCTCACGCCATCTGGCCTGGCGATGCGGGGGACGGCTTTCGGATGGGAGTGATAGCACGATAGGGGAGGTGCTTATGACCGGCAGAATTCTCAACGAGCGGTTCTGGCAGGAAGAGTTCGCCGTCACCGACGGGGATGTGTCCCGGATATATGAATTTCTTCGCCAATCCGGCCAGCCGGAACGGGCGATGAAATTGCTGGCGCTGGTGGTGCGCCACAAACTGGAACAGGCCCCGCAGGAACTGGATACCCTGCAACGACAGAAGTCCCTGGCTGCCGCCCAGCGGCTCTTACAAGAGCAGAACGCCCGCGTCTACTGCCAGACTGACGATTATCGGGTCGGCGAACGGGTCCTTGTCGCCTGGGAGGACAAAGGCGAATGGCAATGCGGGATAGGGGTGGTGGTTTGCAAGGAAAGGTCCGGTGCGGAACATTATCGCTGGAACATCTGGGTGGAAGGGGAGGGTTGGAAAAAGCGTTATGCGGCAGGGGCCGACCTGACACACCCTCAAACGAAGGGATGGACACCTCCTTTTGACGCCCCGATTCCCGAACAACCTTCCGAACAAAGTGTGGATCAGATTCTGCGGGCTTACGGCGCGGTTTTGATCCCCCACCTTTGGGGCCGGTTGAGGGACGACGATCGGTTTGTCTGCTGGGGAGATTCCTGCTGGCTGGCCGAAGCGCTGCCCTCGCTGCCCCAGGACGTTCCAGACCGGGCCGCTGCGTATCTCTGGGCCCGGGAAACGGCCGCCACTACGGACGATCTGCTGCGCGCGCTGCACTTACCGGCGGACGAGCCCCATCGCTGGGCGCTGAACCGGGCCCTGACTGCGGACGGGCGCTTTGAGAACACCGCCACGGAGACCGAACCTCGCTGGAAGGCAAAGTTGCCCGACCGTCTGATCCGCCTCGCCGATGGAAAGTTCCTGGACCTCTCCCTTCCTCCCGACCGACTCTGGGCAGACTACCACGAATTATTCCGTAGCCCGCTGCCTCTGGAACTGGCCGACCATCCCCGCGTGTTCTCCTTCAGCGGGCGCTGGTTGCCGGATGTACTGCTGGCCCCGCTGACCGATGACGACCTCCGGCGCATCCGGGAACTCCTCGTCGGCCGAGGGGAGGCGGTTTCCGCCGAGGAGATTCTGAAAGAACTCTTCGGGATCACTCCCCAACACGGCCACTTTGAGCGCTGGCGCTTTGCCCTCGGCTACCAGTTGCAGCAAAAGGGACAGGAACTGGGGGTAGAATTCGTGGGCGTCGGCCAGGCCTGGCGCTGGGCAGTGGCGACCGCGCCGGAGGAGCGACCGGAACGGCCCCGCCGATTGCGCGGTACGGAGCGCCTGCCGATCACCTACACCTCGCCGGAACAGATCGCTACCGCGTTGACCCTTGATGACGAATGGCTGGACGTGCCGGAGGAAAAACGTCCCGATGAGGAATGGAGCCCCACTCGCCAGACCTGGGAATACGTCCTCACCTATTATGATTGGGCCCACGGGGTGCTCCCGTACAACCGTCAGGCGCGCGAGATCATCCCGCCGCTGGCCGAAGGGCAGCGACGGGCCGTCTTTCGGTTCCTCGCCGAGCAGGTGGACGATCGTCCCTTTGAGGTTGCGCTCTACGCGGACCCGCGCGCGCCGTGGCTTAGCGGTCAGGGGTTGAAAGACCTCTTCGCCGGTTACCTAGTGCCTGGTGCATTCATCTGGGTGGACCGAACAGAGGACCCGGTGGTCTACAAAATCCGCTATCGGCCAACACCTCCTCAGCGCCGACGGCTTATTTTCTTTGAGGAAGGGCGCCTTCGGCCGGTGATCCAGGAAGTGGAAATTGCCTGCGAGGTGGATGAAAGTATGTTGCTGGCCGAAGGCCGTTACACCAACATTGAAGCCCTGAGACGTTTGGATGCGATAGACCGGCGCACGGCGCCCCGCGTACTGGCGACCATCTTTGAAGTGATCGGGGAGAAAGACGAGGCCCGCGGCGTCTATCGCGCCCGTTTTAACGATATTTTTCCCCTGCTGTGTGTCACCAAGCCGTATTCCAGAAGTTATGTCCAGCAGATTCTATACGACCAGCAAAATTACCCCTGGTTCTACCACGATCCGGAGCGCGGGGGGGATTGGTTTGTATACGAGCCGCGCCGAACGGCCGCGATCGTTTCGCCGGCCCTCGGGCCGGTTCCCCGACCGGTGCCTTCTCCGAAACCGGTGGAGGGGATTCGTGGGGAAGTGAGTGAACCAGCCGAGATGCCCTCGTCTGGGCCTCCGGTTTCTGCCCCCGAACCCCCGGAGGGGGCTCCAGCGCCACCTGCCGGGCCCCTGGAGGTCTTCCCGGAACGCCAGGAGATGGCGATACCGCCAGCGGAGACAATTCCGCCAGCCGAAGCCCTGCCGGTCCAGCCCGAACAACGGGAAATGGCCGCGATCCTGCCTGTGGAGGCGCTGCCGTCCACCGAAGCCCCGTCAATCCTGCCGGAATTGCCGGAAGCGCCCACCGTGCCGCCTGCGGCGGAGATGGCCCCGCCTCCAGCCCCCCAGCCCGTCCATCCCAGAGATCGCGCGCTTCAGGAGGCGATTGCGGCGGCGATCGCCGAACCGGTGCCGCCTCCGGAGCCGCCATCGGCCCGACCGGAATCTGTGGAGGCTCTTGCCCCGCCGCCCGCCGAACCGATGCCCCCAGCCCAACCGAAGGAGGTGCGCCCTTTTTTCATCTTCGTACGATGGCTCCGCAAGTTGTGGAGCCGTCTACGGCGGGCCCGTCTCAATCTATAAAAGCCCATACCGCGGGGGAGGATATGGACGTCCAGGAAGCCTTTGACACCCTGTTGACCCACCTTTGTCAGGCGCTGAAAAACGCCCAGATCGCCGGGGAGCGCGCGTTCAAAGAAGGGCGCTTTGAGGAGGCTCAGGAGGCCGCCCAGCGGGGACAGGAAATCCAGAGCCGGCTCCAGAAACTGGAGGCCCTGCAGCGAGAATGGGCCGGACTGTTCGGAGGTGAACCTGTACCGGTTCCCAGGGCCATTTACCAAATAAGGAAACAACCGCTGCATAGCCTGAAGGTCCCCCAGTACCGGCTGCCCATTCTGGCTGTGCTGGAAGAAATGGGCGGAAAAGGCCGGATGCAAGAGGTGCTCCGCCGCCTGGAAGATTTGTTGAAAAACCGCTTACGCGACCTGGACTGGGAACTCCTCTCTGACGGCCGCACCATCCGCTGGCAAAAGGCTGCTCAATGGGCACGCCATATTATGGTGAGGGAAGGTCTGCTGGCGTCCGATTCCCCGTGGGGAGTCTGGGAGATCACCGATGCCGGGCGGGCCTACCTGCAGGAGCATCGCGCGGAGTTACCATCTCTACTTGGGGGATAAACTGTTGCTGCTCAGCAGCCTGGGACTGGTGGAGCGCCGGGAGGACGGTATTGCTGGGATGCGGGCGCGATACGAGCGAGAGATAGATATTACTCTTTCCTTGAGGAAAGGAATGCCCTGCAAGTGCGCTACGGTATCCTGGAGCCGTTTATGACGATCCGGGAATTTATCCTGGATTACCCCCTGCCCCGCGATCCGCTGTATGTGACGCAGCGCCTGCTTCTCTGGCAACTGTACCAGCGCAAAGACATTTTACTCCTGCAAACAGGACAGGATTCCCGATTATGGCGCATTCGCAGTCGCACGGCCGAGATCGTGCGCCTGCTGGCTCACCTGCGCAAGCGGAACTCGCAACGCAGGAAGCTGTAACACTTTCTTCAAACGCTCAAGCCTCAAAGATCACACAGGCCACAAATCGGCCCAACTGGACGATGCCAGCGGAGGCAACGTTATCAGTTTCGTCTATTTCCACGCAGATAGACGTCTGCTTAATCCCGATACTGTCTTCTATGGGAGCGATTCCTTCACCCAGGGATACTGGTTCGGGCCCTTTGCTCGTCTGTCTATCCACCTGACACTTTCGGCTCATATCCAGACCTCGTGCAGGCAGAGTCTGGCCTCTAGCGCCCCCTCATCCCCCTGTCCCCCTTCTCCCCCGCCGCGGCGGGGGAGAAGGGGGTTGGGGGGATGAGAGGGTGTCAACGCCTGCCGACCGACGATTTCCGTTTCTTGTCCGAACCATTTGTCCAGCCGGAATATCGCCAGGCGGCAGATGGGGATTCCCCGGTCCTACGCAATGGGTATTACCCCGCAATCTGCCATAAAACTGAAATGCACCCCCTGCACACAGTCTATTTGACACCTTGGGCATCTTGTGTTATGATAAAAGCCGCATTGCAAAAAACGCCAGAATCATCCGCGAAAGCGAGGTCAAGATAAAACGAAGACCGCCAAAAAAATTCAAACGGGACCTGCGGTACGCATATCGGATTAACCACGAAATTCAGGCCCAGCAGGTCCGGTTGATCGGCCCGAATCGGGAGCACATCGGTATTGTCTCCCTGCAGGAAGCACTTGCCCAGGCCCAGCGGGCGAACTTAGACCTGGTGGAAATCTCTCCCAACGCCGATCCGCCGGTCGTCCGCATTGTGGATTACGGCAAGTTTATCTACGAGCAGGCGAAGAAAGAGCGAGAAGCCCGGCGCTCTCAAAAACTGGTAGAGGTCAAAGAAATTCGCCTGCGCCCCAAGACCGATGACCACGATCGGGCCATTAAAGTGCGCGATGCCCGCCGCTGGCTGGAAGAGGGGATGAAGGTCAAAGTGCGGGTGCGCTTTCGGGGTCGGGAGATCACCTATCCGGAACTGGCGATAGAGCAGTTGCAGGAGGTGGCGAAAGACCTGGCCGACGTGGCGGTGGTAGAGCAGGCCCCGAACCTGGAGGGGCAGACGATGCTGATGATTCTGGCACCCAAACCGAAAAAATAAGCGGAGGCTATAGAGCGAGGGGTGAGTCGTGCCGAAAATCAAAACCCATAAATCCACTTCCAAGCGATTCCGCATCAGTCAAGGCGGAAAGGGGAAATTGTTGCGCACCAAATTGGGCAAGTCCCACCTGCGACGAAAGAAGAGCGCGCGGGCCAAGCGGCTCTACGACGAAATGCTGGTGGTGGAGTCCCCAGCCATCCGTCGGCGCGTGGCTCGCCTGGCACCGTATCTGAGCGAAAAGGGGAAGTGAGGCCGTGAGAGTTAAGGGAGGTTTCCGAACTCGTCGTCGTCATAAAAAGATCATCCGCCAGACCAAGGGCTATTACGGCACCCGCCATCGCCTCTGGCGCCGGGCCAACGAGGCCTGGATGAAGGCGATGTGGTATGCGTATCGGGACCGCCGTCAGCGGCGGCGGGACCTGCGGCGGCTGTGGATTCTGCGCATCAACGCCGCCGCCCGCCAGCACGGTCTGTCCTATAACCGCTTCATCGCCGGCCTGAAGCAGGCCGGTGTGGCCCTGGACCGCAAAGTACTGGCCGATATCGCCGTACGGGATGCCGCCACGTTCACCCGCCTGGCGGAGATCGCCCGAAACGCCTGACCGACCGTTTTCCCGCATCGTACTGTCAAGGAGGGCCGCAATGGCCCTCCTTTGTCTTTAGAGGCTCCCTTTCACCGCAGTTTAACATGCCCCCAAGGGCACCATAAAGCATGAAAATAGCGTCCTGGATACCACGAGCCGGTAGTCACTCCGGTGAGTAGTGATTCTGGGCAAATGCCCCTCACCCCCCGGTCCCCCCTCTCCCCCTGCCCTGCGGGCGGGGGAGAGGGGGGATAGAGAGGGGTTTTGCGGGGCGGCGGCTTCGCCGCCGCCCCGCAAAACCCCATTTTTCTCCCCCTCCCCGTGGGGTTGTAGGGGCAGACGATCCGTCCGCCCTCGACGGGGAGGGGGTAAGGAGGAGGGGCAAATGAAACCGGCATAGAATTGGACGATTGGGTTTATCACTACCCATCGGAGTGACCACCCACGAGCCGAACCAAGGGGCGGGGTGTGGGGTTTGTGGGGGCGGCTTCGCCGCCCCCACAAACCCCACTCTCTCTTTTTCGCGGGCGCGTCGCTCCCCCGAAACGATTTGCTGCACAAGCCCCGCACGATGCGCGGTTGACAAAACCGGACTCCCCTGGTAGAATAACGGGCGCGTTGGCCCGTTCGTCTAGTGGACCAGGACGCTGGCCTCTCAAGCCGGAAACAGGGGTTCGAATCCCCTACGGGCCACAGGGATAGAAAAAACGGGTGTGGCAATCGCCACGCCCGTTTTTTTCTTTCCACCGCGCGCTACGCTTCTGGAGCGGGCGGAGGTTCTGGCGGCGGGACGACCCTGGGCTGCCGCCATTTCCGGATTCCCCAACCGATGAGCACCCCTCCGAGAGCCAGCAGCACCGCCAGGAATCCCGTCGGCACCATCTGCAGGAGGTCCAGGTAGTACTTGAACCCCAGTTTCAGGTCCGGGAGCGCCCACGAGAAACGGATGTTGTACAGCCAGTAGAAGAGGTCCACCTGGAGGAGCAGGAAATAGCCCACGAAGAAGGAGAAGGTCGTCATCCGCTCCAGGGTTTGCAGCGGGGGCTTCTTCCAGGAGATCAGCGCCAGAATCAGCCCTGCCACAATGGTTGAAAGGGCTGCGTCCAGCAGGCGCCCGTTGAAAAAGGCCTCGATCTGGGCCTCGGAGTTGAACGCCGAGAGCGACCAGTTGTATCCGCGTCCGAAGAAGAGGGCGTTGTAGAAGACAAAGTAGAGCAGGCTGAAGGCCAGCGGCAGCAGAATCTGGCGCTTCCGGCCGCGGAATATCAGCAGATAGAGGAGCGGGAAGAGAGCGATCCCCAAGGCGATAGGGAGCCGCCCTAAGCGTTCCCGCCAGAATCGCCCGTTCCGCGCGGCCGTTGCCCGAGCGGTCAGGTCGTCCCAGAGGCGGGCCAGTGCCCCCTCCTCCCCCCGGGCGACCCGCTCCCGATGCGCATTCAGCACGTCTCCGGCGAACGGTCTGACTCCCAGGGTCTGGGCGTAGGAATCGTAGAACCCGACCAGTTGCAATCCGGCGTTCAGCCCGATCCGGCCCTTGGTCTCGGCGGAGGCATCCAGCGCCTCCATCAGCGGGCGGCCCTGGGCGTGGACGGGGATGGGGAGCCCCAGCAGGGCCGCGATGGTAGGAGCAATATCCGCCTGCAGTCGCTCCGGATAGGCCCCCTGACGGATGCCCTTCCCCACCATTACCAGGGGGACATGGAGGACCTCCGGCTCCCATCCACCGTGCCCGCCGATGTCCACATGCCCGTGGTCGGAGGTGACAATCAGGACGTCCCGTTCCCAATCCAGCCGTTCGGCCAGACGGGCAATGTAATCGTCCACCCGCCGGACCTCGTCCAGGTACTGGGTGCTGGTACCCCCGAACCTATGGGCCAGTTCGTCTGTGCCGCCAAAGTATATGAGGATGAGACCTTCGCGATGCTCCCTCAGCACGACGGTGGACCGTCGGAAACTCTCGGCGTCCATCTCGGCCCATTCCTCCGGCGGCGCGCTCTCATCCCCGGGGCCCTTTATGGGGATCCAGTCGGTGAGATGAGGGCCGTAGAGTTTGTCCCACCCGCCTCCTCCGACCACCACGGCCGGCATCCCGGCCTCCTGCGCCCTGCGGAAGATGGTGTCCGTCTGGACCGGTCCCTCGTACCAGTTGGTGGTCACCCCGCTGATCTCCTGCCACGCGCCCGATGCGATGACCGTCCAGGACGGATAAGAGAGGGACGGCTGTCCGATCCGCACCGAGAGGTCAGCGCCCTGCCGACGGAGTTCGTTCAGGGCAGCCATATCGCGGGACGCATCCAGCCGCAGGCCGTCCACCAGGACCAGGATGACCCGCTGGGCCAGCGGTTCGGCCGCGCTCCCCGGGGGCAGGTTCGTCAGGTACGGCGTTTTGTATTCCACGACCGAGTCCCACCCCAGCATAGCCAGGCTCTGGGCCAGATATCCAAGTACGGCCAGGATAATCAGGACCAGAGCGAAAAGGACGATTTTTCCGATACGAGCCATGGTTCACCTCCCTGGGAAAGGGCTGCGGGCTGCCGGGTCACCGCCAGCCAGGGCTTATGCTTGTAATTTGCGGCGCAATTGTTCCAGCATGTCCGCAACCATTGTCGGTAGGTCGTACTGGGGCGCCCAGCCCCATTCTTCCCGCGCGGCGCGGTCATCTACCGTACGCGGCCAGGAATCGGCAATCTGCTGGCGGAAATCCGGCGCATACTCACAGACGAAGTCCGGGATGTGCTTTTTGATTTCGGCAGCCAGTTCTCCGGCGGAGAAACTGAGACCCGCCACATTGAAATCGGTATGGTGCCGGAGTCGGGAGAAGTCGGCCTCCATCAGCATTATGGCTGCCCGGATACAGTCGGGCATGTACATCATCGGCAGGACGGTATCCTCCCGTACAAAGCAGGTGTAGCGCTTGTGCTGGATCGCCTCGTAGAAAATTTCCACCGCGTAGTCGGTCGTGCCGCCGCCGGGCGGGGTCTCTGCGCTGATGATCCCCGGATAACGGACTCCGCGCACGTCCAGACCAAAGCGCCGGACATAGTACGCGCCCAGCAGTTCACCCGTCACCTTGGTCAGACCGTACATCGTCGTCGGACGCAGGACCGTCTCCTGGGGAGCCGGGTCTCGGGGCGTCTCCGGCCCGAAGACGGCGATGGAACTGGGGACAAACACCCGCGCTATGTCGTGTTCGCGGGCCACTTCCAGAACGTTGTACAGTCCGTTGATGTTGACACCCCAGGCCAGATGGGGGTTTTTCTCCCCGGTGGCGGAAAGAATGGCCGCCAGGTGGTAGATGGTATCTATCCGGTATTTCCGTACAATTGCTTCCAGCGCCTCCCGCCGGGTGACATCCAGAAACTCAAAGGAGCCGGAGTCCTGGAGAATGGCACAGGGCGGGGTACGGATGTCCGAAGCAACCACGTTCTCATGGCCGTACCGCTCCCGCAGGGCCAGGGTGAGTTCGGAGCCGATCTGGCCGCAGGCGCCCGTTACCAGAATGCGCTTCATTTCGCGGGTCATGTTCACCTCGTGAAGGAGATATAAAGTACTCATCCCCCAGGCTGGCCTGCGGGATGGTACGGTTATGCCGACGGCTCCCAGACGTGCTGGACCTGGATGCCGTCCTGTCGGAGTGCCTCTATGAGTGCGTCCTTGTCCAATTGCTCCACCCGGATGGCGATGACCCGATCTTCGGGGCGCTTGCCCCAGAACGTGCCCAGGGAGTGGATGTTGCCGCCCATAGAGGCGATACGGTCCACCACCCGGGCCAGGCTTCCCACCTGCTCCGGAATCACCACGGTGATCCGCAGGCTGGGGTGGCCTCCGCCGAGCCCCTCCACGAACACGCGGAAAATGTCGGTATCGCTGATGATGCCGACCAGTTCTCCGTTCTCCACGACGGGGAGGCATCCGATCCGGTGCTGGATCATCACCTGGGCCGCCTCCTCAATCGGGAGGTCCGGGGAAACGGTGACAACTTCCTGCTTCATCACCTGCCCGACGGTCATCCGCGCCAGAAGGTACTGAATCTCAAAATTGCTGAGCGACATCTCCGGTTTCGGGGACGCGTAGACCAGGTCCTTCTCGGTGGTGATCCCGACTAATTTGCCGCTGGCGTCCACCACGGGCAGATGGCGAAACCGCTTGCGGCGGATCAGTTCCAGCGCATCTTTGACAGACGTATCGGGGGTGACCGTTGTCGGATTGGGGGTCATTCGGTCTCTGACCAGCATAGGCACCTCCGTGGAGTAAAAAGTAAAAAAGTAAAACGTAAAGCGTAAGGGGTGAGAGATGGGAATCAGCCCGGTGGCCAGCGAAGGGGACGGCCACCAAGAAGATGGACGTGGAGGTGAAAGACGGATTGACCGGAGAGGGGGCCGCTGTTCACCACCAGCCGGTAGCCGTCGGTGATTTTCAGTTCTTCGGCCAGTTGCCGGGCGATGACAAGGAGTTTCCCCAGGAGTGGGGCATCCTCCATCTGGGTCTGGGCCACGCCGACGATGTGGCGGTTGGGGACGATGAGGACATGGACGGGGGCCTGGGGGCGGGCGTCGTGGAAGGCGGTTACCTCCTCGTCCTGGTAAATGATGCGGGCCGGAGCTTCTCTTCGGACGATGCGACAGAAGATGCAGGAGTCCATCTCACCTCCCAGCGATGAGAGCACGGATTTTATCCATCAAAATCCCCCCGGATGATGCGCATCCCTAAAGAGACTTCCTTTTCCTCCAGGGCACCGGCAATCTCGCGTGAACGGAAGATCGGCCCCATAGGTGCAAATCGCTGGAACACCGTCCCGCCGGGCCCTTTGCGGCAAACCACCAGCATTTCATCAAAGTAATCCGGGAAGAGGGGGGAATGGGTGTTGACGATAATTTGAACGCCGCTCATCATAGCCACGTTCTTTAACAGTTCGGCAATCAGCCGCAAGCGGCGGGGATGGACTCCGTTCTCCGGTTCTTCGTAGCCGATGAGCGTGGTGGGCGATAGCGGATTGGTGATGGCCAGAAGCCCCAAAATTCGCAGTGTGCCTTCGGAGATAATACGCGCTGAGTACGACGCGCCGTCTTCTACAACGATTAAATCCAGAAATCCCTCGGGAGTTGGACGGACTTCCAGGCGCTGGATTGCAGGTACCAGAAGATGCAACGTGCGACAGGCCGTTTCAAACTGTGCCGGGTGTTGAGTCCGCAGAGTATGAAAGAAGGCCGCCAGGTCTTCTCCCGATGTCCCCAGGGCATAGACTTCTTTGATCGGCGATGGAGGGCGCATCACCCGAGGCTCCAGATAATAGAAGCGCCAGCGCGTTAATTCCTCCCGAAAGGCTGTAATGTGAGGGTAGTGGGGGGGATAAAGAGGTTGGGAAACCAGCGTGTAGTCCAGACCAACGGGGTGTTCGGTCGGTCTGGCCTGTCCTTCCATCCGAACCCGCAACCGGTCTCCTGCCCGGTAGATAAACGGCTTTCGGGCATGGGGGTCTTTTTCCTTTCCGTCCTGAGTCAGAGCAACCAGCCGCTCATTCACCACCCGCAGAAGACCTGTTGCAGGGACGACCTGGACTTCTACCTGGTAGCGCAGGAAAGGCTCCAGAATCCGCCGACGGGATGGGGCGGTCGTTTCTACCTCAGATCCCGGAAGTCCAACCCGCATCTCCCGAATGCGCCGCTCTACGGTATCTATAACTCCGGGGGAAAGTTCCACATCCACTTCTATGGCAAATTGGGCAGCAGGTCGTTCCAGCAGCCCTTCAATACCCCTTTCACCGTAATGAAAAGCCTCCAGAGGATTACCCCGATGGTCCGCAAAGGCTTCCTGAATTGTTCGGCGAGTGACCATGCGACTGAGCAATCCCAATGCATCCAGGAGATTGCTCTTGCCGGCCGCATTTGGCCCCATAACGACGGTCAGAGGCTGAAGAGGGATTTCCACATCCCTGAGAGATTTATATCCTTGAACCCTCACTCGCCGAATCATATCTCCCCCCTCCCTTTGGACATCAACCGTAAGCGGTACAGTTTAATTATATCACTTCTCCCAGCAGGACGCCATTCTGTTCGGCGGTCAGGCGGATCCGGGTGATCCGGTTGTGCAGGTCCGTCGGGCAGGCGGTGGCGACCGGAAGGTAGTTATCGGTCCAGCCGTGCCAGAGGCCATCCCTATGCCGGCGCTCCCAGAGCACCTCCATCTCCCGCCCCAGGAAGCAACGGCGAAAGGCCGCAGCCATCTGCTCCCCCAGCGCCCGCATCCGCGCGGCCCGCTCCCGAACGACCTTTTCCGGAACCGCGCCCGCCATCCGGGCTGCCGGAGTGCCCGGTCGGGGCGAAAAAGGGAAGACATGCAGTCGGGCAAATCCCACCCGCTCCCCAAAGGCCAGACTTTCGGCGAATTCCCCCTTGTCCTCTCCCGGGAACCCGACGATGATGTCGGTCGTGAGGGCCAGGTCGGGGATAGCGGCGCGGGCAGACTCCGCCAGGCGAGCGTAGTCGGCGGCGGTGATGGGGCGCCCCATCCGCCGCAGGGTGGCCTCGCAACCGGATTGGAGGGGCAGGTGCAGTTGCCGACAGAGGCGACGGTCGGCCCAGAGGGAGAGCAGGTCAGGGTCTATGTCCCAGGGTTCTATGGAGGAGAGACGCAGGCGCGGGATTGCGGTACGGGCCAGGATGGCCTCCACCAGGCGCGCCAATCCAGAAGCAAGCCCCAGATCGCGCCCGTAGGCGCCGATATTGACGCCGGTCAACACGACCTCCTGGTATCCCTCCTCGGTGCGCCGGTTGATCTCGGCGATGACCTCCTCCAGAGGGCGACTGCGCACCGGACCGCGGAGGATGTGGACGATGCAGTAGGTGCAGGCGTTATCGCAGCCGTCCTGGACTTTGACGAAGGCGCGAGTGCGCCGCCGCGCCGGGGGGGCAGCCAGACTCTCCGGCCGGAGGGGAGGTGAGCCGAGGGCTGCGGCGACAATCTCCGCCGTCCGGTCCTTCTCCGCGTTGGGGATCACCCAGGATACGTTGGGGAAAGAGGCCAGTTCTTCAGGCCGCAGGGTGGCCGCGCAGCCAACGACGGCGATTCGGGTCTGGGGATTGGCCCGCGCCAGGGCGCGCAGCAGATGGCGGGTTTTGCGCTCCGCCTCCGCAGTCACCGCGCAGGTGTTGACCAGGCACACATCGGCCTGGGCGGGGTCGTCCACCGCCTGACATCCCATCGCGGTCAGTTGGCGGGCCCAGGCCTCCGCTTCGCTCTGATTCAGCCGACACCCAAGACTGTGCAAATAGACGCGGAGCATGTAGGCCACAGAAACACACAGAATTTTTATAAAATAATCTTTACCACTACGAGGTCGGCAATGGAATGCCCGAAGGGTGGTGAGGGGGCATCCCTACACAAGCGCGCACGTCACAAATTTCTACGGTTTTCTGTGGCTATTTCTCCATCGCTTTCAGCGCTTCGTAGGCAGGGCGGACAACAGTGAAGGGCCAGGACGGTTCGGTGATGGCCCACCAGTACTGTTCGTCCTCCGGCGTCCAGTCGTGATTGGCGATAGAGAGGACAAACATCGGGCCGATCCAGGGGCGCCAGTGCTCCCGAGCATACCGGAAAGCGCGCACCAGATAGTCCGCTTTCTGCTCCTCGGTGACAGCAAACCAGGAATATTCAGGATGAACGGGATCGGATGTCCAGCCCATTTCGGTGATGGCGACCTGTTTATCCCCATCTCCGTAGCGGACCATTATTTCGCGGATGTCCTCCACATGACGGAAGCAGAAGAACCGCTGGCTGCCGTACTGCGGATTGGACGCCGCCTCGTCGGGGGATACTTCGGGCGGTGCGGCGAAGCCCGCCGCATGGACACCCAGCAGGTCAAAATACGGCGCAGCGCCGGTCTCGTACATCGCGATGAAGTAATCGGCGTCAGGCATCGCCACGGGCAGGCCGGTCCCTGTGGGAGCCATCCCCGCAGAGATGACCAGAGCCTGGGGGTCGGCCTGTTTGATGGCGACATAGCAGGCACTCAACAGCCGGACATACCCCTCCGGGCTCGGCGGCCGCCCAGCCCATTCGCGGGTCAGGTTCGGCTCGTTCCACACCTGGTACGCCCGCACCCTTCCCCGATAACGCGCTGCCACTGCGCCGCAGAAGTCGGCAAAATCCTCCACGGGGACGGGCAAGGCCGGATCGTCCGGCATTTGCACCCACACCGGGACGGGCACTCCGTTCAGCCGGAAAAGCAATGATAACCCTTTCTCCTCTACCTGCTGAACGATCCGGTCGCTGTAGCGCCAGTCAAAGCCCCCCTTGTAAAGTTCTACGTCCATCCAGTGCAGGGTCTGCTTGACCCAGGTGAAGCCGGCGTCGCGGATAAGGTTCAGGTCCCGATCGGCGACCTCGGGCCGCCACCAGAGGAAGGCCTGCATACCGTATTCGGGGGAATTCAGGCGCGGCCGGGGCCAGGACGTGGGTGTGGGGGATGGAGACGGTGCAGGAGATGGGGGAGAGGTATCCTTTCCTCTCCCCCAGCAAGCCAGCCACAGGAGTGCCCCGCCCAGCAGGACCAGTCCCAGAAGGGATAACCCGATGTACCTGCGGTGCTCCAACTGTCCGTCCTTACGGTTTATCCATCAGTTTCACGGCATGGTACGCCGGACGGGGAACCCCCTGAAAGTCTATGATGCTGTACGGAGCATTCGGGTCTTTCGGACCGATGCCATCCTTCTGGGCGAAGTCCAGATTCCATAAGAAGGCCAGCCGGACAAAACCCCACTGGCGCATCAACTGGAAGGCCTGAACAATGTACTGGGCCTGTTCCTCTAAGGTGTTATCCTGGGCGAACCCAAAGCCGATCGGGTAATCCCCGAACCCCTCCGATGAAGCCCAGCCGAACTCCGTCACACAGAGGGGCTTCATCCCCGAAATCGCTTCGTGGTAGCGCCAGAGGGTACTGCGGAACGACCAGGAAGGATGGGGATTATCCCAGAAGCCCCGGAACTGCGCTGTAGGGTCCTGGTACGTCTTATCATCCCAGGCGATGTCGGGAGGGATGTTATAGCCGTTATGGTGGACACCGACGCAGTCGCAGTAACTCAGGAAGCCCCTGGCGATCATCTCCTGGTAGTACTGGAAGTCGTCCATATAGATGATGCGGTTAGGGTTCTGGCTATCGGTAGCCGTGGCGCCCACTGGGGAGAGGGCCCCGCTGATGACGATGATGTTCGGGTCGCGGCTTTTGATGACCTGGTAGGCCAGACGGAGCATCTCCACGTACCGGGCGGGGTTCACCCCCTCTGCGGTATCCCATTCCCGGTCCAGATTCTGCTCGTTCCAGACCTCTATGGCATGGATGCGGCCCCGGTAGCGGTCCACCAGACGGGCCAGGAAATCGGCGAAGAGGGTCAAGTCGTCCGGAGGCGCGCCCTCCGGGTTACTGTCTCTATAACTGGCGTGGCTCCATTCCGGAGCATGCACGACACTGAGCGCCACCCGCAGACCGCGCGCGTTGGCCGCATCAATCACCCCATCAAACAATCCCCACTGGTATTGCCCCGGACTGGGCTCAATGATATCCCAGCGGACTTGCTGCTTGACCCAAACCAGCCCCAGCGTCTGCACCTGGTCCATCCAGTAGTTGGGGTCACCCACGATCCCGTGGACGGCGATCCCGTAGCCGAAAACTTCTTGGTTCAGGGGAACAGTGGGCCGGGAAGTGCTGCCAGATGGGGATCCGGGGGTAGCGGTCGTCAGGGGGATCAACCCTCCCTGGGGGGTAGCCGTCCGAGCAGCGGTCAGAGTCGCGGGGGGATTTGAGCGTCCTGTCTCCGTCGTGGGGGCGAAGAATCCCCACCAGAGGCAGAAGACCCCCAGGAGAAAAACAACCACCCACAGGGCAATACCCAGGATCAATTGCTGGCGTTCTCGGGTACTGCGATGATGGATTCTGGTCATAGAAGCATCCCCCTTGTTTAAGGTGACGGTCACCTTAGGGGTGACCGTCACCTGATGTGAAGTTACCGTGACCCCAGCACAGCGTGCAGGGCATCGCAGGCCGGACAGATACCGCCCGGCCGGATAATAGCGTAGCCGTTCTGCGGGTCGCCGGGGATGGGCCGGAGAAAGTCCACGTTCCAGACAATGATGCAGCGCACCATCCCGGTCCGGATGCTCAGCCGTACCGCTTCGGCCAGCCAGGCGGCCTGTTCACTGTTGTCGGTTTCCCGTCCCCACCAGAAGTTGTCGGGGAACGGTTCCACCCCCTCCTGGGAAGCAAAGCCTAACTCGGTGTAGAAGAGTTTCCGGCTGCCGCGGAAGATGTTGTAGTAGAGTTCGGTCTGCGGCAGGAAATACCAGGAATGGTGACGGTCCCCGCCGTCGGCGGGATGACCACTGCGGGCCGAGGGGGGTGTGGCACCCGCGTTGTGATGCGCGCCGATGTAGTCCATGCAGTTGGCTGCGCCAGCCGCATACATCCCCTCCAGCCAGGGTTTATCGTCGCAACCGTGGGGATGGCAGCCACCAAAGTAGCCCGTGGGGGCCGGGGCCGCACTGATAACCGCCGTGCCGGGATTGTCCGCCTTGATGGCCTGATAGGCAGCGCAGAGCAGTTTGGTGTAATTGGCCGGATGGATCAGGCCGTTTTGCCATTCCCGGTCAATGTTCGGCTCGTTCCAGACCTCAATGGCGTCGGCGCCCGCCGCGGCCATTCCTGCCACCCAGTTAGCGATTCCCTGCTCAAAACCGGCCTGGCCGGTCATATTGGCCGGGCCCAGCGCGCTGACCTGAATCTTAAAGCCCGCGGCATGAGCCGCGGCGACGACGCCGGAAGCGTCGGCCGGGTAGCGGATCTGGGTCTTCACCCAGTTCATCCCGGCGTAGCGCATCTGACTGGCGTACGGGAAACTGAAGTTGGCTACATGCCCACCCAGTTCAAAACCGCCCCCGCCGACGGGCGCGGGAGGAGGCGGCGCGGTGGCAACCTCTCCAGCCTGAATGACAACTGTCACATCGCTGCCGGGGATTTTCGCCCCACCAGCCTTCAGATACCACCAACCGGTAAAACGCCCGGAGTTCGCGGGGGATTTCAGGTCCACGCTGATATCTACCGTCGCTCCCGCTTTGACCACTCCCACGGGGACGCTATCCGGCCCGCTCATCTTCTCCCCCTGATAGAATACCAGGACCGTATCCTCGGGCCAGTCACAGGTACCGGCATTGCGCAACCGCCAGGTCTTCTTGAACGATTCGTTGTTCCCGAAACGGGTGCCATCCGGCACCGTCACATCGGCGACAAACTGCGCCTGCATACAAGCCGGAGCGGTTGCTGTGGTCGCTGGCGTCGCGGCGACTCCCGGCGTCGGTGTGGGGGTCGGCGCGGGAGTCGGTGCAACGACACTCACCTGCACCAAACCCCGATTCACGCCAGCGATGGCCGCTGCGACGGTGTATGTTCCCGCCGCCTCCGGCGCGACCCAGCGAAACGCGGGGTTGGTCAGCGATACCGTCTGCTGCGCGGTCTGCGGCCCCTCCACCGTCCAGGTCACCTCCAGGGCAGCGGGCTGAGGAAGCCCCGCCGCCACGCGGTACCCCTCCACCGCCTCCACCACACCGGGCATATTCCCCTCGTCCAGGAGATTATAGACCACCACACCACCCAGGTGGTAGCGGAGGGCCCAATCCAGTTTGCGGGCCAGGAAAGAGGGGGTGCCCAGCCAGACGGAGCGGTTCTCCCCGCTATCGGTGCGGTAGTTGATGACGTAGGTGCCCGCCGCTTCCTGGGGAACGATACTGGTCACCTGACCGACCAGGGTGAAGACCACTTCCTGACCCGGTTTCAGGGACGATTCGGCCGGGGGCTGAACCTTGCCAAAGGGCGCGAGCGCTTCCTCAAGACCCACATACCGGACCCCGTCGGCGCCCCGATCCGCGCTGAGGGAGGAGACCGCTGCACGCAGGTTGTACCGTCCCACCTGCCCGACGGCCCATTCCATCAGCGATGCCACCTCGCCCCCTTCCGCATACGCCGCGGGGTCATCGGGAAGGGAGAAGATGAGCGCATCCGCCGCGCGCCCCAGCGCGGCCCAATCATACCCCCCGGAATCCCAGCCGGAATCGGTGCGGGTCGGGGCGGGGACCACAACCTCTAAGCGAAGATTCTGTTCATGCAGGGCCGCCGCCAGCGCAGTGACGAACTCGGTGAAGGCATCCCGCTCCTCCACCGATACGCCCTCGTAGTCCAGAGCAACTCCGGCGTAGCCCGCAGCCTTCGCCACGATCTCCGCGATGTGGCGCTCCCGGAACGTCGGGTTGGTGAGCACGTCGCTCAGCAGAGCCCTGTTCGGCGGCTGTCCCTTCGGACGGTTGCCTATTAAAAGCAGAGGCTGAGGGCTGCCCGATGGAGGTAGGGGCGCCTGACCAACCACGGCTCCGTCCGCGCCCAGATACAGGCCTGGAAGCATCACCTGGGTCAGCAGTTCTCCGGCGGGGCCGCTCACCTTTTCTCCGGAGGATACCGTCCCGATCGCCGGAACAACCGGCAGGGTCTGCATCACCGCCACCGAAGAGGGCAAGCGTGGGACCCGGGCGATCAGAACCTCCTGCTCCCGGTCCAGCGTCCCGCCGATCCACTCCCAGGTCGCGCCGTTCCAGGCATAGAGGTCCAGCGTCTCCCAAGGTTCGGCGTCATTGGGAATGACGACCTCAATAGTCGCCGGGCCGGCAGTGCGAGAACCGGCCTGGACGCGATAAAAGGGGCTTTTCACCTGCAGGACCGGCGGAAGGGCCGCCAGGGCCTCTTTCAGGTCGGCGCCGGCCGCGCCTTCCAGAAAGAGTTTCTGGGGAACGGAATCCAGCCGTACCCGCAGGGAAACGTTATCTTCCGGACGGACGCTAATGCGGATGCCGTCCGGGTGAGAGACAGATGGGTTCTGGGGGCTGAGACGGGTGTAGCCGGTGATGTGCAATCGTTGAGGAAGGGAGATCGGCGGCAGAACCAGAGCCCCAATGAGCAGGAGCGCAATCGCGCCGTAAACCCAATTGCCGGCGGCAAGCCATTCTCCGAACTCCCGGAAATGGTTGCCAACCCGCCTCAAAGTAGAAAGGGTTGGCGATGTGGGAGCAGGGGGTGGCCCCGAATTGCTCTCGTTCCCCCTGATCTCAACGCCATGTTCGTTCATCGGTTGGACCTCCAGATTCTGCATTATGGGCTTTTACATACGACGACGAGACATCACAAACAGCACTGCGGTCGCCATTGCCAGCAGGACAAGCAGGATACCACCGATCCGCGCGCCCCAGCGCAGGACCTGAGACCCGGCGCTACTCGGGCTTTCGGTGGGAACAGAGGTTGGGCCAGGCAGAGGTATGGCAGGAGTGACCACCGTCGTCGCTCCTCGCTGCATAGCAAACGCTGCCTGGAGTTCTCCTCCCCCCGCCAGAGTCAGCGCTATCTCGGCGGGACCGTTTGTCGTATAGCCTGCCGGAGGTTGAACGATCACCTGATACGTGTCCGGCATCAGTCCGGGGAAGCAGTAGGGTTCGTTGATCCCGTCCGTCGTGTACTGTCCCACCAGACCCGCGCCGCTGTTCAAAGAGAGGACCGCGTTGGGGAGCAACTCTTCCGTTTCCGGTTGCCGGGCTCCATCGCCGTTGCGGTCATGGAAGGCCATCACACAGACCTGACCGCTCTGCGGGGTTGGCGTCGCCTCCGGTGTCGGGGTAGCGGCAGGAGTCGGTGTCGGCGTGGGGCAGGAGAGGATCAATTCCTGCCCGACGAAAATCATCTTATTCGGCCCGAGCGAACCGGCATTCAGCCGTTCCAGTTCCTCCATCGGGATGCCGTACCGGAGGGAGATGCCAAAAAGGGTATCCCCTGGCTGGACGATGTGCACCCGACACCCATCGGGCCGGGGTGTAGGTTGCACGGCGGGTGCGGCAGGCACGGCAGCACTGGACGAAGAACCGGGCGGGCTCGTCGGCGGTGGGGGAGGCGGAGTTTTCGTCGGTGGGGTGATCGCCACCAGACTGGCATCGTCAATGTACACATCGTTGTTGATGCGCGGGGTTCGATCTACCCAGTCCGCTCGGCTGTGAATGAAAACGGTCACCTTATCGGACTGAGCAGTAGCCTCCACCTGGAACAGGGTCCATTGATCGTAGGCATTCCCTTCCGGCGAACGGACTACGGTGGGCGCCCACCATTCTGTCCCACCAGTCGGATCAATCCCTACCCAGATGTGCATAGGGGCCGGGTTATTGGAGAGAGTGCCGGTCGGGCATTGGTTCCAGGTCTCTGAGGAAGCGGGCATACAGGACCAGGTTTGAATCCAAACGCCGAACCGCAAGCGGGTTCCTGGAGTGATCCCACTGACCTGCTGATACAATCCCGCCTCGTGCTGGCGGTTCCAGGAGAAGTACTTCTGGGAGAGGCGTCCGGAGCGAACGCGGTACGGGTACTCAATGGCATCCACCCCCCGAAACTCGGGGCGTCCCCAGGCACAACGAACATCTCCCTGACAATAGTCCGGCGCCGCGGCGTAGGAAGGAGGATTGTCCAGATAAAACGCGCGCCATCCTGGCGCGATCTGGACTTCCGGAATGCCGTCCTGGAAAGGCCAGGCCTGGCCTAGTTCGCCTTCTTCGAAGTTTCCGTTTCGCAGCAGGTTAGGACCTTCCTGGCCATAGATAGGCTGCTGGAAACTGACCAGAAGAGCCAGGGTCAGGATGATCCATCCAACTCGCAAGTACTTCATATTCCAGCCTCCAATTTTATCCATTTTAACTGGCAGGACTTTGCTGATTATAACATAGCCGGGGCAAAAGGCAAGCCAACGGTCGGCATCTCCAAAGTCCTGGTCAGCGGGTGATTTCCACCCGGCCCAGGACGATGAATTCCCCCCCATCATCCAATCGCAACCGCTCACCAGTATTCTCGGTGTAGAGACCCACGCGAACTGTGAGGGGGCCAGAGAATCCCGGTGGAATTCCCACCCCGTGGCGGTCCCGAACGATCATCCCGGCCGATGACGGGGCGACACTCGGCAGCGGCGCGTCGTGTTGTGCCACCAGTTGACCGTCTTCGGATATCAGGTGCACAAATACTTTCAGGGGCCCAGAAGGTAATTCCCCGATGCGCCAATCTAACTCTATAGCAGCTCCCGACCGAACTGTCGGGGTGAAGCGGGCCTTTACCAGTTCTACCTGACCGTCAGCAAACTTTCTCCCCACGGAGGTCTCTATCAGCGGTTCGTGAAGCACAACGTAGCCCAGGACCAGCGATTCGCCTGACCACCCTTCCCACATTGGATACAGGCGGGTATGGGCAGAAAGCCAGTTGCGCAGGTCGTTGTTGGCCCCAACCGTGCCCTTGTACAGCACAAACCACAGGCGCGAGTGCTCTTCCATCGCTGCTTCTGCCCGCGCGGCAATGACGGTCATCGGCTCCACAATCGGGTCCCAGCGCAGGGCGTAGGACCAGGGGGCTCCCTGGCCTCCCCGGCTCTGTTCATACCAGCCTGCCCGAGCGAGGTTGTTGAAAAACACCAGGTCGTCAGGCCAAAGGTGAGGGGCAAGATACCGCCAATCCTCGGTCGGGTCAAAGGGGTCCACCACCTCCAGCATCTTGGCATATACGGCTGTCCGCACCGGCCAGAAGGTAGCAACCAGCACAACCCCCGCAAGTACCAGTAGCCACCATTTTCTTTTATACAGGTGACTCAGCGCCCAGGCCAGGGCCAACCCCAGAAACGGGGCCACCGGGACGAAATGGCGCACAGCGAAAAAGCGAACTGCCTGAGCGCCGTACGAAACGCCTACCACCGCCAGGGCAATTCCCAGAAGCGGGAACAGAATCGGGGTCCACTGGCGCAAGGGTGCCAGCAGGAGCCCTATAAACAAAAGTCCGCCGACCACCCAGACCGCTGCCCAACCCCGGCCGTAGGCAAATACCAGCCCGAAGATAGAGGGCCCCGTCAGTTCCCACGTCTGGCGCAGGGCGTTGGTCAACGGGCCAGGCTGAATCCGGTTCTGGAGCGTCCCGGCGGCGTAGACCAGCCAGGGGGCAAAGAGGAGCACGGCGACCCCGCCGGAGAGGAGGACCGTCCGCCAGGCGCGCCGGTGGACAAGCAGAGCGTAGAGATAGAGAGCCAGCAGAGGCCAGACGGTGTAGTAGAGCAAGTACAGGGCCAACGCTGTGGCGACGCCGGATAGTACCGCCTCGGGCCAGGATTCTGGCCTGCGGGTAGCCCGTAACAGCGCCCAGGTCGCCAGCAGAACACCCACAGCCGTCCAGGCATACATGCGGTTGACCTGTCCGTAGTAGACGAGAAGGGGAAGGACCGCATTGCAGCAGGCGGCAATGCGCGCCAAGCGCCGGTCCGAGGTCCAGGCCAGGGCAGCAACGTAGGTTAGGGCAACCGTCAGGACACCCGCCAGGACGGCCTGATAGCGTATGGCGTATACGCTGATCCCGACAAGGGACTGCCAGACTTTGTAGAAGATGTAGAAGAGAGGGGGATGCCACTCTAAGGCCGCAATGGGGATAAGGTCGGGCCAGGGTAATTGCCCATGGGCGATCGTCCACCCCTCGTCCCACCGGAGTACGGGAACATCCAGAGCATACACCCGCAGGACAAACGCCGTTAAGCAGATAGCAACCAGCAGCACCCAGCGATCTGATGGTTTAACAGGTTCCGATCGGCGATTGTCCATTCGCCTTTCAGACGGCTACGGAGATATCAAAAATCTGCAGGTGCCGGACATTTGTCCGAAAACAAAGCGCCCGGCGCCTGCAGGATGAGGGTGATCAGTTGACAAATTATCGGCGGCGGGATAAGGCATACACAATTCCCACAATCACCGCCAGGACCAGGAGAAGGATACCGGCAATGCCAGCCATTCCCTTCAGAGTCTGAATTATGGGCGATTCCGGTTTTGTGGGAGAAGAGGGAGTAAGAACGACACCAGGAGTATCTGTAGCCGTCTCCCCGCTGCGCCGAGCGCCAAACGCGACATCCATACGGGCCGCGCCCCCCAGAGCCGCCGCCATATCGGACGGCCCACTGGAAACATAGCCGGCGGGGGGCTGGATGGTCACCCGATACGTGTTCGGGTTCAGGCCGGAGAAGCAGTACGGCTCACTGACCCCATCGGTAGTGTACTGTCCGATCAATCCAGCCGCCGTACCCAGGGAGATGATCGTATTGGGTAACAGTTCCTCCGTCTCCGGCTGGCGGAAAGTATCACCGTTCCGGTCGTGAAAGGCCAGCACACAAATCTGGCCGGTTTCCGGTGTAGGCGACGGCTCCGGCGTGGGAGGCGCAGGAGGTTGAGTAGGGGCCGCGGGTTGAGTGACCTGGATTTTCACCCAGAGTTCGCTGCCGGGGATACGCGTGCCTCCGGCCTGGATTGCCCAGGTGCCGGTGTAGTTGCCGGGCGCCGCGGGCGCTACCAGGTTCACACTGATTTCTTTCACTTCGCCCGGATTCACCCGCCCGATGGGCAAACTATCCGGGCCCCCCATCTTTTCTCCACCAGCGAATACCAGGACCGTGTTATCCGGCCATGCATCCGTGCCGGTATTGCGCACCCGCCAGGTCTTGGTGAACGCGGCCCCGCCATCAAACACTGTACCATCCGGCACTGTCTCCCCCACAAAGGCGGCCTGGAAACGCGGTCGGGTGGGCGTGTTAGTGGGAACCGGGGTAGGAGTTGCCGCCGGCGCCGCCACCACCAGTTCCGCATCGTCAAACCAGACATCGTTGTGCGCCAGAGGCATCTGGTTCGTGAGTCGGGCAGCGATGAAGACGGTAACTTTACCGCTGGCTCCCGCCGTCGCTTCCACCGAGACCCGCACCCACTGATCCAGCGCATTCACCGGCGCCGACCAGACGATACCCGAATCGTACCACAGGCCCTTCCCCTCGGGGTCAATCCCCACCCGAAAATTGGGGTTCCAGCCGCCATAGGATGGAGACCCCACCCCTTCGTTGCCGATATAAGCCCGGGCCCACACACTGAAGCGGAGGCGCGTCCCAGGGGCTACGTTCACCGTTTGCATCACCCCCGCGTGCCAGGGTTTATACTGGACGCCGACGGCCTGGGAAGAGGGCGCACTCCGAAACAGCCCATGACCCCTGAAGTCCCGCTCCACCCACCAATTCGGTCGGCAAGCGAAATCCCACGGAGACTGATTGGGGCCGCATTTGGCATCTCCGGAATCCTCGTGCCAGGGATACCAGTTCGGCGCCGTACCCCCTTCCCATGCATCAAAGCCGGGATTGGCCAGGAGGTTCTGGGCATAGGAGCGGGACGGTTGAGAAAATAATCCCAGCGCCAGCCCCAGAAGCAGGAAAATCGTACCGACGATTCGCGGCCAGTGTTTCATATCTTCACCCCCGCTTTCTGGCTTGCTATAACGTGTCAATTATAGCACAATCTGAAAGAAGGGCAAGCAAAATGGCAACTGGGGCTTGTGCAGCAAATCCCTTTTGGGGAGCAGCGTGCCTGCGAAGTCAAGGAGAGAGGGAGTTTGTGAGAGCAGCGAAGCCGCCTCCACAAACCCCACACCCCCCCCTTTCCCATAACACCGCGCAAGTTGCCTCGCGCGATATGTTGACCCATTACAAAGATCGGGTATACTTTAGAGTGAACTCTGGCTATGGCATCTATGATGTAAAGTGCCTTGCCACTTTAATCACCCCTATGTCCCAGCCACAGGAGGCCAGCCATGATCGGAGCTGAATTACTCGTCCAATGCCTCATTCAGGAAAAAGTCCGCTACATCTTTGGTATCCCCGGGGGGCAACTGTGCCCCATCCTGGATGCCGTCCGCCGCATGGGGCCTGCGGCGGGCATGGATTTCGTGATGACCCGCCACGAACAGGCCGCCGCCCATATGGCTGATGCTTACGCCCGCGTCAGCGGGGAACCCGGCGTCTGCATAGGCACCGTCGGGCCCGGCGCCGCCGACCTGGTCCCGGGCGTCTACGCTGCCTGGGCCGATTCCATTCCCCTTATCGTCCTCGCCGCCCAGAACCAGACCTGGAAGAGTTACCCCGAACGGGGTTCCATGCAGTCTCTCAACCAGGTGGACCTCTTCGCCCCCATCACCAAATGGAGCGTCCGGGTGGTCCACTGGAAGCGTATCCCCGAACTGGTCCAGCGGGCTTTCCGGATCGCCGTCTCCGGCCGCCCCGGCCCCGTCTTCCTGGACCTGCACGTGGATATCCTGGTCTCCCACGTGGACGAGTCCGAACTGGTCTACAAACCCTGGCCGCCCCGCCGGTACCGGGCCGAACAGGGACCCGTCGCCCCGGCCGACCTGATAGAGGAAGCGGCCTGCATGCTGATGGAGGCGGAGCGCCCACTGATCCACCCCGGCGGCGGTGTGCTCCGCTCTGGTGCCTGGGACGAGGTGCGGGAACTGGCGGAGTACCTCTCCGCGCCGGTGACCACCTCTATGGGCGCCACAGGCGTCCTGCCGGAGGACCATCCTCTCTGCCTGATCGCCGGAGGTTACGGCGCGCTGGGCGCCCAGAACGAGGCCGATGTGGTCCTGCTGATCGGCGGCCGCATGGGGGATGTGGATTTCTGGGGTCAGCCGCCGATGTGGGGTGAGCCGGACGTCCAGAAACTCATCCAGATAGATATTGAGCCGGGAAACATCGCCCTCAACCGGCCCGTGGACCTGGCCCTGATCGGCGACGCGAAAGCCACCCTGCGCGCCCTGATAGAGGCGGTCAAGCGCCGGACCCCGCCGATTCCGGAGCGTCCCCAGATGGCCCTCTACCGGGCCGCCCAGCAATCCTGGCTGGAGAACTTTGAGAAACAGGCCGCGTCGGATAAAAAGCCCATCCATCCCCTGCGCCTGATCCGGGACGTGCGCGCTTTCTTCCCCCGCGACGCTATTTCCATTGTGGACGGGGGCAATACGACCGTCTGGGCCCACTACCTGAACCGTATCTACGCCCCGCGCTCGTTCCTCTGGGCCGCCGATTCGGGGCATCTGGGGACGGGGCTCCCCTACGCCATCGGCGCCAAACTGGCCGCGCCGGACCGGATGGTCTACGTCATCTCCGGCGACGGTTCCTTTGCTCTGAATATGCAGGAACTGGAGACGGCGGCGCGGTTGAGACTCCCCTTCGTGGTCGTGATTGCCAACGACCGGCAGTGGGGGATGATCAAGGCGTCCCAGATGGCCAACTACGACGCCCGCTACATCGGGGTGGACTTCACCGATATCCGCTACGACGAGATCGCTCGTGCCTGCGGCTGCTGGGGGGAACGGGTGGAGGATCCGAAAGAAATCACGCCTGCGCTGGAACGGGCGGTCGCTTCCGGCAAACCCGCCGTTCTGGATGTGATGATTGACCAGTGGGCCAACCTCACCCCGCCCGACCTGGAAAACCTGGCCGCGGTGTGGATGGAGGGATGCGAACTGCCGGATTAGGTCGCCGCAATTCGGCTCTTGCGGAGAAAAGATGGGGGTTCGGAGCGGCAAAAGTCCCGCTCAGAACCCCCTATTTGCGTTTGACAAATTCTCCCTTTTGTGGCATAGTAACGACGGGGTGAATCATGGTCAGGATAGAACCTGTCCGAACCCGTCGGGACCTGAAGTCCTTCGTCACTTTCCCCTGGCAGGTATATCGCAATGATCCCAACTGGGTGCCGCCCCTGATCTCCGACCAGATGCGCACCCTGGACCCCGAGCGCAATCCTTTTTTCCGCCACGCGGACGTGGCGCTTTTCCTGGCCCGTGAGGGACGGGAGGTAGTCGGGACAGTCGCCGCGTTTGTGGACCATCGCGCCAACGAGTATCGGGGGGAATCCGTCGGGGGATTCGGCTTCTTTGAAGTGGTGGACGATTACTCGGCTGCCGCGGCGCTCCTGGATGCCACCCGGGAGTGGCTGAAAGGGCATGGCGCAACGGTAATGCGCGGTCCGATGAACTTCAGCCACTCCGATCACGGCGGTCTCCTCATCGCCGGAGCGGATTGCCCTCCCGTGATGCTGGAGTCCCATAACCCTCCCTACTACCCCGAGTTCCTGGAACGCTACGGGATGGAAAAGCACACCGATTTCTACGCCTACCGGATATTCCGGCATCAAATCGGTGAAAACCTGGAACATGTGCCGCCGGAGATTTTCCAGGTGGCGGAAGCGGCACGCCGTCTCAGCAAGGTAACTCTCCGCCAGATCCGCCTGGATCAGTGGGATCAAGAGGTGCGGATTATCTGGCAGTTGTTCAACGAGACCCTGAAGCATTTTCCGGACTATGTTCCGATGTCGGAAGAGGATTTTGCCCGCCTGGCGCGGCCGCTGCGGCGGCTGATGGACCCGGCGATGGCGCTCATCGCCGAAGTGGATGGGGTGCCCGTTGGCTTCGGCATCGCCATCCCGGACATCAACCGGGTGCTCATTCACCTGAACGGCCGGATATACCCGTGGGACTACCTGCGGGTACGCCGGCTGATGCGGCAGATTGACGTGGCCTCTTTCAAACTGATGGGAGTTGTGGACCGCTACCGGATGCGCGGGATAGATGCGCTCCTGTATCTGGAAGTGATCCGCGGATTTGTTCAGGGGGGATATGCCTGGCTGGACGGATCGGTCACGGGGGAATACAACCTGATGATGAATCTCGTTGCCCAGCGATGGGGAGCGGAGCGCTACAAGCAGTTCCGAATTTATCAGCAATCCCTGTAACGGACTGACCAAACCTCAGGAGGTCCCAATGCCCAGGATCACCTTTGAGGAGTTCCGTCGGATTGTTGCCGAAGAACTGGATGTAGACGAGTCCCGGGTGGTGCCGGAGGCGTCCTTTCTGGAGGACCTGATGGCCGATTCCATCCAGTTGGTGGAGATGATGCTCCATCTGGAAGAGATGGGCATTCTCATCCCGATAGAAGCGGCCTGGCAGGTGCGCACCGTAGGAGACGCCTACCGCCTCTATACCGAAGCCATGGAATCCAAACCCAGGCCCACCCCGTAACCTGCAACCTTGAATCTGCAATCTGCAATCTTGAATCTGCAATTTGCAATCTGCAATTTGCAATCTGCAATCCGCTATGCCCCTCCTCATTGACGGCCACAACCTGATCGGGCGGATGCCGGGGATGAGCCTGGCGGACCCCGATGACGAGGCGGAACTGGTACGACGGGTGCGCCTCTACTGTCGGCGCCACCGGCGGCGGGCGACCGTCGTTTTTGATGCCGGTATCGTCGGGGGGACGTCCTCAGCCCTCAGCACCCCCGAAGTGGAGGTCATATTCGCCCCGTCCGGCCGTCGCGCCGATGAGGTGATCCGGCAGCGCCTCCGGAAACTCCGCGATCCTCAGGGGTGGCTGGTCGTCTCCTCCGACCGGGAAATCCAGCGCACTGCCCGGGAGGTGGGCGCGCGGGTGGTCTCATCGGAGGAGTTTGTGACCGCTATGCGGACTTCTCCCCCATCCCGGGAAGAGCGGTCTCCAACCCTTTCCGAGGACGAGATTCAGGAGTGGCTGGACCTGTTCCGGCGACGGAAAAGATAAGACCCGTCCTTTTTTTCCCAAGACAACCCAACGAAAGGGGGCACAATGAGCACCAATCTTCTGGTCAACGGCGACTTTGAGCGCGGATGGGACGGCACCCACCACCGGTGTCTTGTTTTCCCGGTAAATGGGACGCCCTACGAGCGGGAGGCTGGGGAAATCGCCTGTCCTGCCGGGTGGACGGCGTGGTATCGCCACGGGCTTCCGGTGGAACACGACCCGCAGAACGGCGTGGGCTGGTGCGCCCCGGAGGTGCGGCCCTGTGGCCTCACCCCTGACCCTCTCCGCGTCCGTAGCGGGAACTGGGGGTGCCTGCTTTTCACCTTCTCCCGCATCCACGATGCCGGGCTCTACCAGCAGGTACGGGTAACCCCTGGAACACAGTTAAAGTTAACCGCCTGGGCGCACGCATGGAGCACGAAATGGGGACATCCCAACGAGGACAACCCGCGCTGGAGCGACGGATGCGGGACGAACGCCTTTTACGCCGAGGAGGGCTCGCCGGGCCTGAACGACGACCTGCGCAACTTCACCTTCTGGGTGGGAATTGACCCCACCGGCGGGAAAAACCCCTACGCGCCGACAGTGGTCTGGGGCAAAGGCGCGCATATCTACAACGCCTACCGCCAGGTGCCCCCAGCGGAAACGGTCGCCCAGTCCGGTACGGTCACCATTTTTCTGCGCTCCCGTTCCCTCTGGCCCTTCAAACACAACGACGCCTATTGGGAGGATGTAGTACTGGAAGTGGTGAGTGCGATCCCCCGGGTCCAGATGACGGCCGAGCCCGCCTCCCCGGAGGTCGGCCAGACCGTCCGGATCACCGCCCGGGCCGACCAGCCCATGCCCTCCGTGAATCTGCGCGTGACCGATCCGGACGGCACCACTGTCCCGACGACGCCCGTTTCGGTTACACCGCCCGATCCTTCCGTCCGCCTCTGGGAGTTCGCCCCCCAGAAAGCGGGGAGTTACTCCGCCGCGCTTTTCGCCGAAGGGGTGACCGCTCCTCTGGCCCAGATTGCCCTCCCGGTACGACCCAAAATATGGGGGTTACCGCGGGAACAGTACGAGCGGACCTACGTGTTGCTGCCGCCCGGTGCAGGTGCGGCATGGGTGCGGGCGATTCTGGATAGCGGAGCCTGGGACCGCCGTCGCTGGACCATCGGCGGCAGCGCCGACGACGCCGGGATCGGCGCGCTCCTGAGCAAGACCGTCATCGCCATCAATCCGAGTCTCTGGCCGGGCGACCTGGAGGCCTTCTTCCGCCAGTACTACCCCGGCACCCGGTATGTGCCCCTGACCGCGGCGACGCCGGAGGAACTACGGCGGAAACTGGAGCGGATGTAGAAGAGATGGGCGGCGGCAAAGCCGCCGCCCCTCATATCCGGGCTATAATCCGGCCCGGCAAGTCATCCCGGTTCTCCAGCGTCACTTCCAGCACATAGGCGTGGGGGAATCGCGCCAGCATCTCCTCCACCAGTTCCGGGCGGACCACGACCAGGCCGAGGCGAAACGCGCCCCTGCGGAGCGTTTCCAGCCCCACGGCCCAGCCCTCCCCGCGCAGTTCCAGGGGTCCCAATTCGTCCACGACCAGCAGGTCGCAGGGAGTGCTCTGGGCGAGAATCTCCGCCCCCCAGGCCAGCGCGGCCGGGTCAAACAGGAACCGACCCACGCGGACACCCGCCGGGTCGGTCGTCGTCAGCGGGCGGCGCAGGCCGGTGCGGACGCTCACCACGACCCGCTGGTCTTCGTCTTCCCGCAGGGTCAGCAGGCCGGCGCAGGAGAAGCCTGCCTGCTGCGCCAGCGCAACGGCCCGGAGACAGACGGTGGTCTTGCCCACGCCGCGCGGGCCGGTGAGCAGGAAGATCGCCGGTTCGGGGGGATGAAAACGGTGGGGGATTTTCGGCGGCTTCGCCGCCGAAAATCCCCCACCGCGCGTGTTCTTATCCGACGCGTACACGGTTCGGTGAATCGGCCTCATGGGCCGTCCGGAACAGTCCCTCCTATAGCCCTGGCGAAGGGTTGACCGGGAAGAAACATACCCCCACCGTCCCCGGACCCGAATGGACTGCCAGGGCTGGAGAGAGGCTGGTGACAATCACCTCCACACATTCAAACCGCTCCAGCACCTGATCCCGCAGTTGCTTCATCCGGTCCAGCGCCGCCACGTGGGTGAAGGCCACCTTGATGGGGGCCCGTTTGCCCACCCGATCCTCCATCAACTCTGTCATGCGGGCGTAGGCTTTGGACAGACTGCGGGCGGTCCCCAGCGCCGTGATCACCCCGTCCTCCATCCCGATGAGCGGCTTGATGTTCAGCAGCGTCCCCACCAGATGCTGGGCCCGCCCGATGCGACCGCCCATATGCAGATAGCGAAGCGTATCCGCCGTCTGGATCATCATCGCTTTGCGGGCTACTTCCCGGGCCCGGTCCGCCACCTCCCGAAAACTCTGCCCCGCCAGCGCCGCCCGGGCGGCCTCAATCGCCGCCCACCCATGGGCCATGGCGACCTGCAGGGTGTCTATAACCTCCACCTGAAGGCGCGGCAATCGCTCCTTCAGAATCCCCACCGCTGCCCGGCAGGACTGAAATGCCCCGCTCCCTTTGGAGGTCATCGTCAGAGCCACAATTTCGCGCGTTCGCTCCGCCAGCCGTTGCAGGCCGGTCAGGTAATCCCCAGGACTGGGGTTGGACGTGGTCGGCAGCGTACTGGCCTGTTCCAGGTACTGCGCCAGGGTGTCGGTATCTATGTCCACCTCGTCCCGCAGCGTCTCCAGACCGCGATGGACATAATACGGCACCAGTTCAATCCCCAGTTCCTCGGCCAGCGGTCGGGGAATGCTGGCCGTTGTGTCGGTCAGAATTCCGACGGTGTCCATTACTCCCTCCTTTCTTCACACGGGAACAGGCGCCCCTGAAGGGATGAGCGCCTTCACCAGCATATAAATCAGAATCGCCAGAACAACGACGGCCGCGAGGACCAGGGCCCCCATCAGCAACATCCGCTCCTGCCGGTCGCGCTCGGCCTGAGCGGCTGCCAGGGCCCGCCGCCGCTCCTCTTCTTCGGCCCACCACCGGCGCAGCCGCTCCTGGGAGGCGGCCTCCGTCTCGGCCTTGATTTTCGCCGCCTCCCTCCGCACGCGCTCCAGATGCTCCTGGGTGGATGTCGGCGCACGCGTTTCCAGAATAAAACTCAACACATCCAGTAGATGCCCGCACTGGGAGCAGTATTTCGCTTCCGGCAGGTTCACTGCCTCGCAGTGGGGACAGGTGCGCCCGGTGATTTCGTACATCGTGCCGCAGTAGGCACATGTCAGTATACCATCTGGATCGGGGATTAGCATCGTACTCCCGCAGCCCGAACAGCGTAGAACTCCTTTCGTTGACTTCATCATCTGTCCCTCCTCACTGTCCCAGCAGGCGGTTCGGTAGCAGGATGTGATAGTAGAACCCGTTCATGCAAATATGTTCCACCGGCCGGTAGTGCTGCCCGATGACCTCCAGAACCGGCTGCGGATAGAACTGCGCCCGGAAGACGACGACGCCGAACTCCTCCGCCTCAATCCGGCGGACGATTTCCGTAGTGTCCAGCAGGCGGTTTTTGTACAGGTTCAGCAGTTGGGTCGGGTTGGTCACCACGGGACGGCCCGCCAGCAGGGAGAACGCCGCTTCCTCGCTGAAGGCTGGCCCGTCGGACGCCCGGACGTAGGCCAGAATCCGCTCCCCGGCCCGGTAGTCGGCCTCGGTGAGGCGGTGGCCCAACTGGGTGTAGCCGCCGCTGTCGTAGTAGGCGAAGGTGGTACAATCTCCCCGGATGTTCCGGTCGGCCACGCCCAGCAGGCGCGCCAGCGGGCCGAAGACAGGCCCATCGGTGGGCATATGCAGGTTGAAGGCGGCCTGGAGCAGGAAGAGGACGGGCACTGCGAGAGCCATCGCGTCTTTCAGACGGGGCCAGCGGCGGGGGAGTGCCTCGCTCAACCGGGCCAGCACCCGTCCCGTCAGGATGCAGGCCGCAGCGACGGATGTGGTAAAGTAGGCCGGACCCGCTCCCCACTTGCCGCTGAGCAGCCCCATCCCGAAGGCCAGCACAAACCAGATGCTGTAGACCGACAGGCGGTCCCAGAACAGTTCCCACACTACCATCCCCGCGGCCAGCAGAATGAGCACCGGGTGCAGGCGCAGCCACCAGTTCAGAAAGAGAATCGTCTGGCGGTAGTCAAACTCGTTGACGTTGGCGTGGATGATGTTGACCATCCACTGCCCGCCCGTGGCGCGGTCTATCAGCCAGAAAATCCCCCCGGCGACGACGGCCAGTCCCGCACCCCCAATCAGCGCCCGGCGGATGTCCCGCAGGAAGACGAACCCCAGCGCCGCCGCGACGGTGAAGACCGCCAGTTGTTTGGTGTACCCTGCGCAGAGCAGGAGAAACAGTCCCAGCAAGAAATACCGGTCGCCATGGCGGGGATGCTGGAACCGGGCGATCGCCACTATCGCCAGGGTCTCAAACATTACCATGGTCATGTGCAGGCGGCAGAGGGGGCCGATCTGGTAGACGATGTTGGACGCCAGAAAGGCCAAGCCGGCCAGAGTGGGGAGGGCCCAGCGCAGGACGCCGGGCGTTGCCCGTTCCGCGCACTCCCGCCGCACGGCCCAGGCGATCGCCGCCGCAGTGATCAGAGTGGCGGCGAAGGAGACCAGTCTCCCGGCTATGAGGCGGGGGCCGAAAACCTCCAGCAATGGAACGATGAGCAGATGGAAGAGGGGCGGGTAATTGGAGCCGTAAAATGGGAAAGTACTGTTATCCCGGTACGGCCACTCCCCCTGGCGGAAGAGGACGGCATCGTAGAGTTCAAACCCCTCCCCCTGGTCGTAGTCGTAGGGCCAGCGGAAGAGGGCAACGGCGTAATCCAGAAAGACGACCAGATACCCGATGAAGACGAGCAGGGCGATGAGGATGAGAAGATGGGTCAAGACGCGCAACCGGGCCTCTCCTGAAAATTCTCACCGCGGAGAACGCAGAGAGCGCAGAGATTTTCTAAATAATTTGCTCTGCATCCTTCGCGCTCTTTGCGGTATATCTCAAGACGCGATTTTGGCGGCGAGCCCCTGGCGGACGATGGCGGCGAAGTCGCCCGCGCGCAGGCTGGCCCCGCCCACCAGGGCGCCGTCAATCTCCATCTCCTGCATAAATTCGGCGATGTTGGCGGGCGTGACGGAGCCTCCGTACTGAATGCGGATGGCCTGGGCGACATCGTCTCCGTAGAGTTCGGCAAGGGTGCCGCGGACCACTTCGCCGATGATGCGGGCGGCATCCGGGCCGTAGGCGGGGACGCCGGTGCCGATGGCCCAGATGGGCTCGTAGGCTACCACCACCCGCTGCGCCTCCTCCGCGCTCACTCCGGCGAACGCCGCGCGCACCTGCGCGCCGACGATCGCCTCCGTCTGCCCGGCGCGGTTCTGCTCCAGGTTCTCCCCCACGCAGACGATGGGGGTCAGTCCCCAGGCCAGAGCGGCCCGCAGTTTGCGGTTGACCATCTCATCGGTCTCGCCGAAGTGGGTGCGCCGCTCCGAGTGCCCGATGATGACGCAGTCGCACAGCCCCACCAGCATCCGCGGGGAGACCTCGCCGGTGAAGGCCCCTGCCTCCTCCCAGTGCATGTTCTGCGCGCCGACGCGGATGGAGGAACCCGCCAGCGCCCGTCGCACGGCCTCCAGGGCGGGGAACGGCGGGCAGACGGCGACTTCCATGCCCTCCACCCCCTCCAGCAGAGCGCACAGTTCGGTCACCAGCGCGACCGCCTCATCTATCGTTTTGTGCATTTTCCAGTTTCCGGCGATGAAGGGAATTCGCATGGTGTACCTCATAAGGATACAAGGATACAAGGATGCAAGGATGCAAGGATACAAGGATACAGGAACATAAGGTAAGATACAAGGGGGCAGGGAATGGCTCTCCTCCCCATTATATCACGTTTTCACATTTTTACGTTTTACGCTCCACGTTTTACGTTTCACGTTTCACGTTTTACGCTTTACGTTTCACGTTTCACGTTTTACGTTTTACGTTTCACGCCGCCGCAGCGCAGGGATTGTCAGGAAGACCATCAGGGCAAAGGCCAGCACGACCCCGGCGCAGATGGCGACTCCGGTTGTCGGCCCCAGGGCCTGCGCCAGGGCGCCCGCCAGCAGGGAGCCGAACGGCATCATCCCGAAAAACATCAGCGTGTAGATCGCCATCACTCGCCCCCGCAGTTCGTCGGGAACGGCGGTCTGAACGAGCGTGTTGCCTGTGGCGACCTGAGTCACCCAACCCAACCCCACAACGGTCAGGAGCGCCAGGGAGAGAGGGAATGACCGGGAGAAGGCGAAGAGGAGCAGTGCCAGAGGGAAAAGCAGACTCCCGGTCAACAGGAGTAGTCCTTTGCGGCGGAAACGGCTCAGGGAGGCCACCGTCAGCGAGCCGATCAGTGCGCCCGTGCCCACGGCGGTGTTCAGTATCCCCAAACCCGTCTCTCCCACCCGCAGTACATCCACCGCGTAGACCGGCATCAGGGTGGAGTACGAGAGGCCGAAGAGGGTGGAGACGGCGATCAGCAGGATGATGGTTCGGACAACGGTGTCCTTCAGGACGTACTGCAATCCGGAAGCGACTTGCTGGAGAAGCGGCTGACGGGCGGGGCGGGGGGTGGCAGGCGGGAGACGCATCCCCAGCAGTGCCGCAATGATGGCAAGGAAACTGAGTCCATTTAGCCCGAAGCACCAGGCCGCTCCCAGCCCAGCCAGGATGAGGCCGCCGATGGCCGGGCCGACGATGCGGGCCAGGTTGAACATCGTGGAGTTCAGCGCGATGGCGTTCATCAGGTCCTGCCGGTCGTCCACCAGTTCCACCACAATGGCCTGACGGGCGGGCGCGTCAAAGGAATTGGCGATCCCGTTGACAAAGGCCAGGAGGGCAATGAGCCAGACCTGGAGAGTACCGGTGGCACTCAGGGCAGCCAGAACGAACGCGGAGAGCATCATCACGACCTGGGTGATGAGCATCAGCGACCGCCGGGAGACCCGGTCGGCGACGGCGCCCGCCGGGAGCATCAGGAACAGGGTGGGAATCGTACCGGCGAAGGCAATCGTCCCCAGCGCCAGCCGGGACCCGGTCATCTGGTAGACGACCCAGCCCTGCGCGACCGACTGCATCCAGGTGCCCATCAGGGAGAAGACCTGACCGATGAACCACAGCCGGTAGTTGCGATGGCGCAGAGCGACGAACGTGGTCGGGAGTCGGAGTTTGGGCAGGGAAAAAGAAAAGGTGGAACAGATTCGCATTTCACCCTCTGGGGTGCGCAGAACAGGAGGGGCCGTCAGGGGCCTAACTGCGCCAGTTGGCGGAGGAGGCCGTCCAGGCGCAGGAGGTCATCGGCCAGAAGGCGGGTCAGTTCCCGCCCTGCCTCCAGCAGGAAAGACGCGCGCTCCTGGGGCAGACGGGCGTCGGCGGCGAAGCGCAAACTGGCAACCAGCAGGTCGTCGGCGGGGACGCCCGAAGCCCCCAGGACGAGGCGGAAGTAATCCAGATGCCGGGTGATTTCCCGGACCTCGTCGGGGGAGCACTGGTAGAGGAACTCCATCGTGATCGGGGGCTGAGGAGGGACGCAGTGCAAAACGCGCCCCCCCATCCGGCATCCGATGCTCAGGACGCTCACCTCAATGGGCACCTGCCGGTTCTTCTGCTGGTCCAGGATCACCTCCGGTTCGGGTTCGGCGACGACGACGTGGCGGACGAACCGGTCGTCCTGCAAGGTGACGTCGTAGATCAGGCCGTAGACGGCGACGCCGGAGGGGAGATCGGCGCGCACGAAGGAGCCGAAGACGGGGATGTCGGGCTGCATCACCCGGCACCCGACCACGAAACCCCGGTTGGAGGCCCGCAGAATCCGTCCGACGGGAATAGGAGACGAAAATTGTGCGTTCATCGCTGGTGGTTATACCACACCTGGTATTTGCTGTCAACCGGAAAGAGAACGGTGGGCTTGCGCGACAATTCGCCCCGCATGGGAAAGGGGTGGGGTGTGGGGTTTGTGGGGGCGGCTTCGCCGCCCCCACAAACCCCACTTTCCCCCTTTTCACGGGCGCGTCATTCCCTCAAAACGATTTGCTGTACAAGCCTACCGTTTATTGCCGCTTCATCCCAACGGTGCGCGGGGAGGGGAGAAAATGGGGGATTCGGGGCGGCGGCTTCGCCGCCCCGAATCCCCCACCCTCATCGCCCCCACGGGACAGGGAAAGGCCGATATCGGCCGAAGGCCCCCCAGGGCGATTCCCGTCGCCGCAACTCCGAAACTCCCAGGGTCAGCCGTTCTGCGGGCTCAGGAGAGGCGGCAACAGGGCGCGCATCTCCATCGGGATCAGCACGACTCGCCGATCCTCCACCGTCCCATCGCTGAGCAGGCCGAAAAACCGCAGGCGACCCATCAGGGTCTCCGGGGGACTGTAATCCCAGTAGTAGACATAGTCCAGATCATGTCCGTAGCGGGAGACAAAGTCGTCCCATGGGAACACGCCCCCCGCCTCCAGAACATCCCGCAGGGCCTGTCGTTCTTCGTCGGAAAGGTCCGCCACTATCTTTCGTAGCATATCCGGATCGGTTAACGCTTCCGCGAGACGCTGGATCAATTCTTCTTTGCGCCCCACCGAAGAAACTCCTGCAGCCTTACACGTTCCCCGGAGGTTATCCTTGGTGATCCGGTTCAGACATTCCGCCAGAGAAGCGTTGGCCTGGATCGGGGCCTGGCGCTGCCGGTCCGCTCGCCCTCGCATTTCACCTACGAACCTGCCCGTCGTTGTCCGCTCCATCAGGCTGATCCGAAACAGCAAATCGGAGAGAGGCGCATCATCTTCTTCCGACATCCACTCTACGGCGCTTTCCACGGAGAAGCGAGCCATAGATACGTCGCCTGCTGCCAGCGCCAGGTTGGCCGATGCCCGAAGATACGAGACGATCCCTCTCGGAGTGAACTCTTTGGGTTCGGGAATGGAATCCAGGGATTGACGGGCCTTTTCCCGATCTCCCTTCTTCAACGCCAGCCAACTCAACGCAACCCACGCATTGGTATATTTCGGATCCGCCTCCAGAGCCTTGTGGAGATACGCCTCCGCCTCGGCCAGATTCCCACGGGCCTCCTGGGCGGCGGCCATTATGTGATAGAGAGCGGGCCGATTGGGGAATCGGGCAAGCCCTTCGCGAAGGATTTCCTCCGCCTTATCTATCTGCTTCTCCTCCAGGGCGTTCACTGCTCTCTCCACCCACCGGATCGCCGGCTCTGGTTCTACTTCCTTCACTTTCCAGATAGGAACCGTGAGGGTGCGCCACTCTTGACGGTTCTCGTCCCAGAGCGTCAGAGGCTGGCTGGGGTCTATCACTCCCGCCCGGGCCAGGGACTGGGCAGCCATCAATCGGTCGGCGAATACCCCCCGCTGGCTGGATATCAGTTGACGGATCTCATCCAGAGCCTCGGGGGTATTGAGAGCGATCAACAACTCAATCCATATTTTCGCCCGTCTCCATGGACGAAGGGTCTGGGCGAGGGCGTATAAGAATTGTGGGTATCGCTCCATTAACGACAGAAACCGCTTGCGCAACTGCCGGTCGTCTATCTCTCCGTCCACCCAGGCGTATAGCGCTTCAACGATTGTGTTGAAGTCCTGATAGGGGAGCACCCAGCCAAGGTACAAAGTGGGATAGCGATGATTGATCCCGGGGGCCGGTTCTTTGAGGCGCGCCGCTTCAATCAAGCCGTGTAACACCAGCAGGGGTTGGGAAAGATCCATGACTCTGTAAAACAGCGATTCCGCCGTGGCAAAGTGCCTCATATTGGCAGCGGCCGAGCCCAGGATCACCAGGGCGGCCGGGTCATCTATTTCTTCCACAAATGAACGATAGCGGCGGTAGAGCGTATAGATGGCTTTGTCATCCTCCAGAATTCCCAGCGCCTTCACCACTTCCGCCAGATCCAGATAGTTTTCCAAACGCCTGGATTTCAGGGGCTGGACCAGCGCCTCGGCGCGCTCCCGATCTCCCAGGGTGAAGTAGTAGCGAACCAGGGAGACCCGTATGGGAATGAAGTCCGGGTGGTCTGCCAGGGCTTTCTCGGCAACCTGAATCGCTTCCCGAATCCGGCCGTCCATAAACAGCGTATCGGCGATCATCCCCTTGGGGAATGGCCATTGAGGGACGATGCGGGAGGCCTGCTGACAGAAACGCACAGCGGACCGAAAGTCATTTTCCTCCAACGCCCGCAGGCTGGACTCAAAAAGATAGATCGCTTCCTCGGCCTGATCTACGGACAGGCCCCATTCCTCGGCATGCTGGCGAAAAGAGTCCTCCAGGTCATTCAGAAGTTCCTCGGAATCCTTCAGGACATCGGGAGGGAAAAATTCCCGATTCTCCATCAGCAGGCGCGCTGTGCGCAGGGCATGGGCAGAATAACCGAGTTCATCGTAGAGAGGCCCGAGTGCTATCAAGGGAGTAAGGAAAGCCGGTTCCCGCCGTCGGGCGGTTTCCAAAGCGGTAAGGGCCTCCCTCAGCCGATCAAGAGATATCAGGACGAACCCTTTCAGGGTCAGGAGTTCTGCGCGTTGCTGAAGATAAGGCGGTACCTCCTCCAGTACCTGCAGGGCCTCCTCAAATTTCTCTTCGTTGTAGAGTTTCTCGGCCTCCTCCAGGACTTCCTCCAGACTTGGCCCCCGCCGCCCCAGAGGCATTTGAGAGTGGCGGCGCTTTTGCTTTTTGCCCATTTTTTACCTCCCCGAATGCTCTTTCAGGCCCCTCCATACCCGCTCCGCCGTCAGCGGGAAGTCAGAGAACCAGATGCCGGTGGCATCCCGCACCGCCGCCAGCAGGGCCGGCGCCACAGGGATAAAGGGCATCTCCCCGACCCCCCGCGCCCCCCACGGCCCGCGCGGGTCGGGATGTTCCACAATGAGAGCCTCCACCCGCTCCGGTACATCCAGAGCGGTGGGGATCAGATAGGTGCTCAGCCGATCGGTGAGCACCCGTCCCCCTTCCACAACGAAGCGTTCCATAGTCGCCCAGCCCAGCGCCTGGACGACCGCCCCTTCCACCTGCCCCTGGACCATCTGGGGGTTCACCGCCCGGCCCACATCGTCCGCCGAGACGACGCGCCGCACCCGGATCTGCCCGGTCTCCGTATCCACCGCCACCTCCACCGCCTGGGCCACGTACCCATAGGCGAAGTTGGGGACCCCGTGACCGGTCTCGGGTTCAAAGGGGGTCGTTTTGGGGGCCAGATACGTGTATTCCGCCACCGCCGGGCGCTCCTCCGCCCGCCATTTCTCCAGCGCAGCCCGGGCCGCCCCCCGAAGGGCGTTGCCAGCCATAAAGGTCGTCCGGGAGGCGGAGGCGGAGCCGGAACTCCCCGGGCTGGTGACGGTATCGGAGGGCACGAGACGCACCCGATCCAGGGGCACTCCCAGGGCCTCCGCGGCCATCTGGCAAATCACGGTATGGGCACCCTGCCCCACTTCGGCGCTGCCGATGTAAACGACGGCTTCCTCAATCTCTGCCGCGCCACGCAGTTCTATCTTTGCCCAGCAGTTCTCCTGATAGCCGAAGGAGAAGCCGACGTTTTTGAGGCCGACGGCGAAGCCAATGCCGCGCCGGAGAGGCCCTGGGCCCTCGGGCGCTTTCGGCGGTCGCCGCCAGCCCTGTTCCGTCCGGACCCATCCCGCGGTTTCGGCACACCGTTCCACCACCTCCAGCAGACCCACACCGCCCGGGAGCGGGGTACCCATCGCCGTAAGGCTCCCTTCCCGAAGGAGATTCCGGACGCGCAGTTCCACCGGGTCCATCCCCAGCGCCTCGGCCAGTTTGTTCATCTGCATTTCGGCCAGGAAAATCCCCTGGGGAGCGCCGAAGCCGCGGAAAGCGCCGCTGGGCGGGTTGTTGGTGTAGTAAGCATCCACATCCACTTTGACGTTGGGGATTTCGTAGGGGCCGGTACAGGTGACGGTGAGGTTGCCCATCACCTTGTTGGTGGTGTAGCAGTACGCGCCCCCGTCGGCGACGACGCGCACCTCCGCGGCCAGCACCTTGCCCTCCCGCGTCGCCCCCCACTTACAGTGGGCCCAGACCGGATGCCGCTTGGCATGACCGATGATGGACTCCTCTCGCGTCCAGACGATCTTCACTGGCCGACGGAGTTTCCAGGCTGCCAGGGCCAGCACAATCTGGACGGACATGTCCTCTCGTCCGCCGAAGGCGCCGCCGATGGCGGGGTAAATGACCCGCACCTGCTCCGGAGGAATATCCAGCGCGTGGGCGATCTGGCGCTGGTCCTCCCAGGTCCACTGCCCGGCGACGACGACCGTCACCCGGCCCTCTTCGTCAATGTAAGCCAGACCGGCCTCCGGCTGGAGATAGGCATGCTCCTGAGAGGGGGTATGGTAATCGGCTTCCACAATGACGTCGCACTGCGCCCAGGCGGCCTCCACGTCTCCCTTACGAATCTGGTGGTGGCTGAGCCAGTTCCCTTCCGTCTGCAGTTCCGGATGGATGGGGTTGGGACTGCGGGGCGGATGGATGGGATAAGCGTCGGGCTTCATCGCCTCAAAGGGATCGGTAATCACGGGGAGGTCCTCATAGTCCACCCGGACAAGGTTGCGGGCGAGTGCGGCGGCCTCTTCCGTCTCGGCGACGATCAGGGCCACCTGGTCGCCCACAAATCGGACGACGTCGGCGCCCTCTTTGGCCGATCCCGGGCCGCAGAGGACGGGCTGGTCGGGGGTCTGGAGGCCGTACTCGTTGACGGGCACATCCTTCGCCGTGAAAATCGCGACGACGCCGGGGACCTTCTCCGCTTCGGAGGTATCTATGTTCAGAATACGGGCGTGGGGCCGTCCGGCGAAGAGAATCTTCGCATGGAGCATCCCCGGCATAGAGAAGTCGCCGGGGTATAACGCCTCCCCGGTTACTTTCGCGCGGGCATCCACGCGGGGGACGGACTGTCCGACGTAGCGTTCCGGCATATCTCCTCCGCCTATTACGTTTTACTTTTTACGCCATTATTTTACACCGTCTCCCACCTTCCCGCCAGTTTCTCCATCACCTGAGGCAGGGTGGTATACTCCATCTCCTCCATCGGCAGACGGTGGGGCTCAAAGGGGCCGTGGCGGCGGAAGTGGTCAGCGATGACGTTGCAGAGGCGGCGCGCCTCGTCAAAGCCGGGGTCGTCAAACATATCCCGCGGCCCCACCAACCGCCCGCCCGCCAGCTGGAATCCGAGGCAGACGACGCGCGGAGGGCCGTCAAACCGGCTGGGCGTGGCGTGGTGGAGGGGGACGGGCATCAGCGGGCCGTAGTGGGAGCCGCGCATCCAGCCCTCCACGATGTGGGGCATGGTGAACGGCTCCAGCACCTCGCCGACGGCGGGAAACTCCCCCTGGCTGCGGACGATGCAGACGGGATCGTCCTTGCCCACATACCGCCCGGCGATCAGAGAAAGCCGCTGGGTGGAGGAGACGGCGGCGATTTCCCCCTTTTTGGTGTATACGGCCTTGACCATGTAGCGGCCTGGCGCGCCGATGAAGACCAGCAGGTCGTAGATTTCTTCGGGAGTGTTGAAGATGATGCGGCGATTTTCTTTGACGTCGTGGACCTCAAAGCGGAATCCGTCGTGCATAACCGGCGAGATGACCAGGCCTGCCGTATTGAAGGGGTCGGCGAACATCCGGTAGAGGGGGAGGTTCCAGGCCCCGGCGGAGGTCTTATCGGCCATGAAGATGAGCACCGGCTCGGAGGGGCGCTCTACAAACTCCATCTCCGCCACCCCCGGCCCCATGCCCTTCACATTGCCGGAGAAGGTATCCGCCAGGAGGTCCTGCCCGGCGCCGTAGAGTTTTAACCGTTTGGCGACCTCGGTACAGGCCTCAAACACTTCCCAGGCCAGTTGGTGAATCTCTTCGTTATCCACGCCTTTGCGATGGGTCATAATGAGTTGCAGGTCGTCGCCGCAGGCGGTGACATAGAAATCCACCAGGATGTCCTCCTTCACCGCCGCCTCCAGGTGGTCCTCTGCCTCTTCTATCAGTTCGCCGTGGACGCTGGAATGCCCCACAAACCCACCGATATCCGCTTTGATGACGCTGAGGGTAATGGGGTCAGTCATGGCTCACCTCCTCTCCAATCAGTCGCAGGTCGCAGGACCGCAATTGCGATTTGCGACACACAATACGCGATACCTACGCTTCGCTCATCTTTTACAGCAGTTCTGGGGAATGGAGAGCCGCTCCTCCGTATGCTTATGCTGATTGACAAGCGGACGAATTGGTACCTGCTTGATTCGCCCCACCCCCCAGCCCCCTCCCCGTTGCGGCGAGCCGCACGGGGAGGGGGGATGGAAATGGGGTTTTTGGGGCGGCGGCTTCGCCGCCGCCCCAAAAACCCCTCTTTTCCCCCCTCTCCCCCGCCCGTCAGGGCAAGGGGGAGAGGGGGGCAAGGGGGGTGAGGGGGATAAAGGGAATCTCCGGCGACAAAGAAGACTCGGAACGAACATTCAGACTCCCACCAGGGCAAGGAGTGGGTACGACATTGTGAGACTTTGTTAGAGACCAGATGATGCGACTGTATGAGAATCAACACCGGAAAGCCTGTTCGGATTCCAGAACTCTTCCTTGCTGAAGTCGCTGCTCCAAATTTTTGTGACTGGCCCGAAATTGAGCGAACCGCGGGCAATAAGCAAGCGATACACGATACGCGATATGCGATACGCGATACACGAAATTACGGAATACGCAATACGCCCCACGCCAGAGATAGGGCCAGGTCTACCGCTTCCTCGGGGGTTTGGGCGCGGTGGATGGGAGGAGGAGGGTGACCAGGTCGGGCCAGTTCCCAGGTACCCAGCCCGATCACCGGGACACCATAGTGTAGGGCGTAGGCGATCTCGCTCAGAGTGCCGTAACTGCCCCCGATGGCGATCACGGCCCGGGCGGTGCGGATGATGATGACGTTGCGGGCCTCCCCCATGCCGGTGACGATGGGGATATCCACGTAGGGGTTGGCCTCCGCCCGTGTGGTGCCGGGCAGGACGCCGACGGTGAGACCTCCGGCAGATTTGGCTCCCCGGCAGGCTGCCTCCATCACCCCGCCGCGCCCGCCGCAGATCAGGATTGCGCCCCGCCGGGCCAGTTCCCGCCCGACGGCCGCGGCCATAGCCATCTCCTCCGGCGAGGCCTCGGCTCCGCCGATGACGGCGATCAGCGGTGACTCTTGCTCGAAGGTTCCCACTTTTGTGTGACTCTGCGGTTTATTTCCGGAACCGCACCCGGTTGACCTCCCGGTAGAGGCCGCGCAGGGAGTAATACAGGCGCTGATAGGCCCGGTAGAGCAGAGCGTAGGTTTCCCGGTACTCCGGCCGCGGTTCAAACGCCCGCTCCACCCGAACGATGCCCCGCAGGGACTCAAAATCCGGGTAAAGCCCCAGTCCCACTGCAGCGGTGAGGGCGGCCCCGACGGCTCCCGCCTCCTGCGGGTTGGCGACGGTCTCCACCCTTCGGCCGGTGACGTCGGCGACAATCTGCATCCAGGGAGCGCTGCGCGCGCCCCCGCCGATCACCCGCAGGACCGGCAAAGGCAGGCCGAAGGTCTTTTCCACAATCTCTACAATCCAGCGCAGGTTGTAGGCTACTCCCTCGTAGATGGCCCGCAGAAGGTGCTCACGGGTGTGATCGGCGCTCAGGTTGAAAAACGTCCCCCGTACCCAGGTATCGGCAATGGGGGCCCGTTCGCCGTAAATCCACGGCGTGCAGACCAGATAGTCTGACCCCGGCGGGATGCGCTCCACATCCCGGTCCATCAGGGCGTAGACGTTGGGAATGTTGGGGTCGGCCTGCTCATGCCGGTAGAACTGGTCGGCGACCCACTTCAGGCAAACGCCCGCGGTCTCCATCTCCGCCAGGAGCAGTATCTTCTGGGGGTCGGCGGACTGGATACAGGCAACTCCGTGGCGCCCGGTGAGGGTCTTTCGGGTGACCACACCGACCCAGCCGGACGTTCCCAGGCAGATATGACCGTCGCCGTCCTGAATGGCGCCCGCACCGACGGCCGCCGCGGAGACGTCTCCGCATCCGCCGAAGACCGGGGTGCCTTCCAGCAGGCCGCAGGCCCGCGCCGCCTCGGCCGTCAACCCACCCACCTGGTCAACGGAACGCACCAGGGGCAGGAATTTGCCCACGTCTATGCCCAGGTAGCGGAGCAGCCCACGCATCCAGTCCTTCTTTTTGAGGTCCAGCGCAAAGGCCGAGGCACAGGACCATTCAAAGACCATCCGTCCGGTGGCCCGATAAGTCAGGTAACCGTTCACATCCAGGAAACAGGACATGCCGCGGTAGATATGGGGTTCGTTCTCCTTCAGCCAGAGGATTTTGGGCATGCCGTCTTTCCCGGAAATTTCTGCCCCGGCGACCCGGGCGAAAATCCGACGACCGCCGAAGCGGCGCATAATGCGCTCGGCCTGCTGGGGCGCCCGGGCATCCAGCCAGATGATAGCCCGCCGCAACACCTCTCCATCCTGCCCCATCGGGACGATACCCAGCATCTGGGTAGCATAGACGACCGCCAGCACGTCTCGGGGAGACACGCCCGCTTTTTCCAGAACGGCCCGCGTGGTGGTCGCTACGGCATGCCACCAGTCCTCCGGCTCCTGTTCAGCCCAGTCGGGGCGCGGGTAGTGGACGGGATACGCCTGAAAGGCCACCGCGCAGACGTTACCAGAAGTGTCTACCAAAACGGCTTTGTTTCCCCCTGTACCGACATCGTGAGCGACGATATACTGGGTCAAGATACTCACTCCCTGGAAGATGGCTTGGTTCTGGTAATGTACTCCTATAGCGGGAGTTTGTCAAGAGCCCATTACACCCGCTCGTAGGGGTCAAACATTTTGGCGTATTCCTGCAGGGCAAAGCGGTCGGTCATTCCGGCGATGTAGTCGCAGACGACCCGGTAGAGGTCCTCCCCTTCCTTCAGCCGGGCCTGCACATCCAGCGGCAACTGGGCCGGTTCGGCGACGTAGGCATTGAACAATTCGGCAATCACCCGCTCCGCCTTCTTCTGCATCCGGATAACCCGCGGGTGGCGGTAGAAGTTTTGCAGCAGAAAGGTTTTCAGTTCCCGGTTCATCCGCTGGACCTCCGGGGAGAAGGCGACGACGTTCTCCGGCAACCGGCGGACCGCCTCGGGGGAATCCGGCCCCCATATCTCCAGACGACGATTTGTCTCCGTGAGCAGGTCGGTGACCAGCAGGCCGATGAAGCGGCGGATCAGCCGGTGGCGGATCAGTTCGGTGAAGGAGTCGCCCCGCCAGCCGATGCTCTCCTTGAGCCGCTCCCACCAGGCGATCCCCTCCAGGTCGCGCGGGGTGATCAGGCCGGAACGCAGGCCGTCGTCCAGATCGTGGGCGTTGTAGGCGATTTCGTCGGCGGGGTTCGCCAGTTGGGCCTCCAGGGTGCCCCGTTTCTCCGGCTCAAATCCGGCGGCATCCGCCACATCGTACTCCGTCTCATGCTTGACGATGCCCTCCCGCACCTCCCAGGTCAGGTTCAGGCCGCGAAATTCGGGAAAGCGGCATTCCAGGTAGTCCACAATGCGCAAACTGTGGCGGTTGTGGTCAAAGCCGCCGTGGTCGGCCATCAGGGCGTTCAGCGTGGCCTCGCCCGCATGGCCGAAGGGGGGATGGCCCAGGTCGTGAGCCAGACAGATAGCCTCTACCAGGTCCTCGTTGGCTCCCAGAGCACGGGCCATCGTCCGCCCGATCTGCGCCACCTCCAGGGTGTGGGTCAGCCGGGTGCGGTAGTAGTCGCCTTCGTAGATGACGAAGACCTGGGTCTTGTACTCCAGCCGCCGGAAAGCGGTGGTGTGCAGGATGCGGTCGCGGTCCCGCTGAAAGGCGGTGCGGTACGGGTGCTCCTCCTCCGGCACAACCCGACCGCGGGAATCCCGACTCTTGAAGCCGTAGGGGGCCAGAGTGCGGGCCTCCCGTTCTTCGTACTCTTGCCGCCAGATGAACATGGGGCCTCCTTGGCGCGGATGGCAGATTGCAGATTGCGGATTGCAAATTGCAGATTGCGGATTGCAAATTGCAGATTGCGGATTGCAAATTGCAGATTGCAGATTACAGGTTGCAAGGCGTTAATCTGAGTTTACCGTTATGGGCACAGAGACGTTTTGGGCCCCGTCTACTGTCAGGCGCTGGCCAGTCAGCGGGATGTAGAGCCCGATCCGGAGGGTGTACGTCCCCGGAGGGATCGCCGGTATGGAAAGGGTGTGTGCGTCCCGGATGACCTCGCCCGTCATCCAGAGAGAGGTCGGATACGCCCCCTGCATAGGCCCCTCGTCTATCTGGGCGATGATCTGACCGGTCTGCGGGTCCACCAGGTGTACGAAGACGGTGTAGTCCTCTTCGGTCTCCCGCAACGCCTGCCAGTACAGGGTGACGGCGAACGGTTGTCCGGGCTGCACCGGGCCGACATCGTACCCCAGCAGGCGGATTTCGTCCCCGAAATCGGCGGTCAGCGGATGGGTGGGATGAGGGAGGGCGAAGTCCCGCTCCAGCGAAGCGACGGCGAGAGAGCCCAGGTCGGCAACCGGAGTGGAACCGACGTACAGGCGCACGGTGTAGGTGCCCGGCCCCAGCGCCCGAGGAATGCGCAGGGAGAGCCGATCCTCCACCACCTGCCCGGCCCGCCAGCGGGAAAAAGGCAGCAGACCATAGACCGGGGCATCCTTATAAAGGGAAACCGATTCTCTGCCCTCCAGGCGCACTTCCACGGGATGGTCCGGCAGGGGAGCGGCGAGGGCCTGCCAGCAGAGGGTCAGCGGCAACCGCTCTCCGGGCCGCAGGGTCGCAGGCAATGCCGACCAGCCCACAAGACGCACCCCCTCGGTCTCGGGGGCCGTTTCCGGCACAACCGGGCAGGCGGGGGGCAAAGCCCCGCGGGCGGTGAAGGCAGAAGAGGGGTGCAGCGCGCCCAGCAGGAACGTCGCCTCCAGACCGGCAAACTCCTCGTCGGCCCCGACACGCGGGATGGATTGCAGCGTGTCGGGGTTAAAGAACCCGACGGCGATCTGGTAGCCGTCTACCGGAGGCGCTTCGGGCGGCACCGGAAGAACCAGTTGGTCCAGGACAACTTCCTCCACCGTCCATTCACCGACAGGGTAGTGGAAGGGGTGGGTCCGGGACCACTCGCCAGTTTTCGGGTGGATGAGGCGAACGACGGGCTGAAGGGGAAAGTCGGGCACGGCCCGGACCTCCCAGGTTACGAGCACGACACAGGATTCGCCGACGGTGCAGGCGTTCAGCGGGGTGACGCCGTTCACCTGGACGATGTGGGCGAAGTCAGCGGCAGGCTGAGCGGCGCGGAGTTCGGCGACCGCTGCCGCGGGCAAGCGGTGGACCCACAGCGCCAGACGGCCAGAGGGGTCGGGGACGACCTCTTCCGACCAGCGAGAGGTCAACTCCTGGGGCCAGGGGGCCGGGGGGAGCGCGGTGACCGGGATCAGGTAGAGAGCATCGCCTTGGGGCGGCAGGACCAGGGTAGCCCCACCCGTCATCCAGCGGGCCTGACCGTATGGGCGGGAAAGCGCGGCGACGGTGGGATGGCGGTAGTGGTAGGAAGCGATGTAAACGGTCGTATCCTGCAGGTCGGCGGTGTCCAGGGCTCGGGCCAGCAGGACCATGTCGCCGTCGTTGGCGTAGAAAACTTCGGTGGAACGGGCCCAGCGGAAATAGGACGCGCCGGTCAGCAGGCCACCGCCGCCCAGGAGAAGAGCCAGCGCCGCCAGCGAGGCCCGCCCGTAGATATGAACCGGGAGGCGGGAAAGCACTCGGGTCAGCGCCCATGCGGGCAACATCGCCAGGAACGGGTAGATACCGACCAGGCGCATATGATTTGGGACGCTGTCACCCGTCGCCAGGGCGCTGGGCAGGAGCAAGACGAAGAGGGCGGCCAGAGTGAGAACCCGGCCGGCATCGGTAAGCGGGTCCTGGGGACGGCGAAACAGTATCCCCACAAGGCCGATCAGCGCCAGCAGGCCCGAAAGGGGGTCCAGGACGGGACGCCCCGGCAGGTTGAATCGGGCTCCCGGGTCTCCTTGACCCGGCCATACCAGCCCGCGCACACAGCGCCCCAGGCCGTCCAGGACGTCCCGCGCGGTGGGGGCCATCACCTGGGCGATGCGCACCCCGAAGGCCTCCGGATGCTGCCAGAAGTAGAGCCCCAGGGGAACAAATACGATCGCCGCTACCGCGCCGACGAGGGCCCATTGCAGGAGGCGACGCACTCGCTCCTGACGGGGGGAACGCAAAAGCATCCAGACCATCGCCAGAGCCAGGGGGATGGGGAAGAGCCGCGCGGCCAGGTAAGTGTACGCGGTCAGGCCCAGAAACAGGCCCCCCGCCAGCAGCCAGCGGAAGCGCTCAGTGCGGAATCCGCGCCAGAGCGCGGCGACGGTCAGCGCCTCCAGCAGGGACTGGCTGACGGCCCGGAAGCCATACCGGCTCAGGATGAGGTGGGGCATCAGAAGGGCCAGCCATGCGGCCGCAAAGGTCGCCAGCCAGGGGGCATATCGCTCCGTCCTCCAGAGAGCGCGCGCCGCGGCGTAAGTGGCTGCCACGGCCAGGATGCCGATAACAGCCCCGTTCAGGCGCAAAATCCAGGGCGCCGATCCGACCACTCGGAACCACAGCGCGCCCAGGTAAAAGAAGAGGACCTCCTTCCCGGTATACGCGCCGATAAAGACAGGCCGGCTGACCCCCTGGGCGATCTCCTGGGTGAGGATGACGTTAGCAGCCTCGTCGTAGTGCAGACCGATCGGCAGGTCCGGCAACCACAGCAGGCGCAGGAGTGCCGCACAGAGCAGGGCCAGGTACGCGCCGACTCGGGGAAGGACACGATAGGCGGAGTCAGAGTTTCTCATCGCAAAACAAACCGAGGCATCTCTGGCTCCGCTTCCTCCGTCTCCAGGTATCCCAGCACTCTCTCCCGGATGGCGTCCCGCACCCGGCGGAAGGCATCCTGGCGGTCTTCGGTGACCCCGTCGGCCTGGGCGGGGTCGGGGAAGCCTATGTGGATCGCCCGTCCCGGCCCCAGCCAGACGGGGCACTCCTGGGCCGCGCTATCGCAGAGGGTGATGACGACGTCAAATTGCTCGCCGCGGAATTCCTCCACCGATTTGGAGCGCTGCCCCGAAATATCTATGTCCAGTTCGGCCATCGCCTGAATGGCCAGGGGATGGACGTAGCCAGCAGGATAGGTACCGGCGGAATACGCCTCCCAGCGGCCGCCCAGAAAGTGGTTGACCAGCCCCTCCGCCATCTGGCTGCGGGCGGAGTTGCCGGTGCACAGGAACAGTACGCGCCGTTTCATAAGCCTCTCCTGTAAAACTTAGGATACGAAGGGAAACACGAAGGACACAAAGAAATTATAAAAAAATTTTTCTGTGTGTTTCTGCGTGTTTCTCTGTGGCCTACTCCATAGACACCGATCGCCGCAGCAGGTAGTAGACGCGGGCGGTGTCTCCCTCCACCCGGACCACGTCGCAGGCGGTGTACCCAGCGGCAAAGGCGGCCTCGCAGGTCTCCCGGACATTCATCCGCCAGGCCAGCGCCAGGGCGGGGTCGGTGCGCTTGATCGCCTGGATGGGGGCGGGGATTTCCACCAGGACGGCCTCCCCTTCCGGCAGACGCACCGGGCCGGGTTCCACCCATCCATCCGGACGGGGGCGGCCGGGGTTGAGGATGATCCCTCCGGCATCCAGCAGACCCTCCAGGCGGGGCGGACACCACCCTTCCTCCACCCGACGCCGTACCCACTGGCTGCCGACCCACCAGGCCACTTCCAGCCGGTCCGACGGCAGGCCGACGTTCAGGCCGTCGGCCATCGGGCCGTAGAAGTCCCGCAAATAGCAGCGGCAGACGGCACCCAGTTTCCCCAGATTCAGCGTCCCGTTGGCAGCCTCCAGCGGGTCGTAGGTCCAGGTGACCAGTTCATAACCGTGGGCGAGGGCCCACTCCCGCTGGGCCAGTTTCAGCCGGTAGCCGACGCCCCTGCCCTGCCAGTCGGGATGGACGCCCGTGATCCGGGAGCAGAGTTGCCACTGGGGACCCGCCGCGGCGGGGTTGTCCGGAGGGACCCGTCCGGGCAGGCCGAAGACGAAACCGATCAGTTGTCCCTGGCGGTCAAATGCGCCCAGCACCATCCCGCCGTACCGCTGGCTGGCGATGAGCATCGTGGCGGTCGCTTTGGGGATGTCGTCGGTGCCCATGCGCCAGACGGTCTGCTGGAGGCGCTCGCAGGCCAGGAATTCCTCCGGAGTTTGCAGCGGGGCGATCGTGAACTCGTCCATTGTCAACCCCCGATATGCGACATCGGAAGGGTTGCAGGTATCCCTTCTTCCAGAGTGTGACCGCGCGGCTTGATGAGGACGGCCTGCAGAAAGAGGTCGCGCAACTCATCGTCCGTGGCCCCCTGGCGCAGGGGAGTGCGCAGGTCCACGCTGGCGCCCGAGAGCAGGCAGAGGAGCAGACGGCCGTCGGCGGTGAGGCGCAGACGGTTGCAGCCCCGGCAGAAGTGCTCGGTGATGGCGCTGATAAAGCCCAGTGTACCGGCGGCGTCGGGCAGGCGGTAGTAGCGGGCGGGGCCGATCCCCACTTCGTTGTAGACGGGGGTGAGCGGCCCCAGCGCTTCTTCTATACGGGCGCGAATCTCCGCCGAAGGGACCACACCGTCTCCGGACCAGTGCGCCCCGGCACCCAACGGCATCACCTCAATGAACCGGACATGCCACTCCGGCTGCAGGGTCAGCCGGGCCATATCCACCACCTCATCGTCGTTCAGCCCGCGGATGACCACCATATTGACTTTGACCGGCCAAAGACCTGCCGCCAGCGCCGTTTCCCGCCCAGCCAGCACGTCCTCCAGATTCCCCCAGCGGGTCATCTGGCGAAACCGTTCCGGACGGAGGGTATCCAGGCTGAGGTTGATCCGCCGCAGGCCCGCGCGGGCCAGGGGTTCGGCGTACCGGCGCAGTAGAAGGCCGTTGGTCGTCATAGAGAGATCGTCCAGGCCGGGGATGCGGGCCAGTTCGGAGACCATGTCCACGATCCCGGCCCGTACCAGGGGTTCCCCGCCCGTCAGGCGAATGTGGACAAAACCCATCTCCACGGCAATGCGTACAATGCGGACGATCTCTTCGTTCCGCAGGATGTCCTGATGGGAAAGTTTGGGGACGCCCTCTTCAGGCATACAATAGACGCACCGGAGATTACAGCGGTCGGTAACCGAGACCCGGAGATACTGGATCGGGCGATCGTAAGCATCAAAGGGCACGGAGGCCTCCTATCGCAGGGTAGGAATAGTGTACCGCGAAACGGAATTTCGAGCAACCGGTTGACTTCCCCAGAAAACGTGCTATCATTTTAGGCGCGGGGCGGTTAGCTCAGTTGGTCAGAGCGCCTCCCTTACAAGGAGGAGGTCACAGGTTCAAGTCCTGTACCGCCCACTGAATCTCCGGAAAGGCAGGGAGCCGGCAGCAGGAAGCAGGTAGGGTTCAAGTCCTGTACCGCCCACTGAGTCCCCGAAAAGTCCGGAGCGGTTTTCTATGAAACTCCTCCTTCCTGACCACCTCGTGGCGCATCTGAGCGAACCGGTCTGCCGGATCGCCCCGGATTGCCAGATTGTCCCCATTGGGCCCGACGGAGAGGTGGCCGAGAGCCTGGAAGGGGCCGACGTCCTCTTTCTCCGCTGGGGGCTTTCCCCGGAAGCGACCCGGCGCCTCATCGTCTGCATCCCTCACCTGCGCTGGGTCCATACGATCAGCGCAGGGGTAGACCATCTCCTCTTCCCCGAACTGCGGGAGTCGGAGACCATTCTGACCAACGCCAGCGGCGTCTTCAACGTCCCCATCGCCGAGACGGTGCTGGCCTATATGCTGGCGGTGGTCAAGAGGCTACCGGAGTTTCTGGCCCAGCAACGGGAGCATCGCTGGGAGAAACTCCCCCTGCGGGAACTGCGCGGGCTGACGGTCGGGATCGTCGGCCTGGGAGACATCGGTTCGGAGGTGGCCCGTCTTTGCCGCGCCTTCGGGATGCGCGTCCTGGGCCTGCGTCGCCGCCCGGCCTCCAGCGACGCTGCCGATGAGGTCTTTCCCCCAGAGCAGTTGCATAACCTGCTATCGCAGTCCGACTTCGTCGTCGTTGCCCTGCCCCTCACCGAGGAGACGCGCGGGATCATCGGGCGGGAGGCGCTGGCGGCGATGAAGCCCGATGCCTGGCTCATCAACATCGCCCGGGGCGCGCTGGTGGACGAAGAGGCGCTGGTAGAAGCCCTGCGGGAAGGCCGCATCGGCGGGGCATGCCTGGACGTCTTCGCCGAAGAACCCTTGCCGGAGGATAGTCCCCTCTGGGACATGCCCAACGTCATCATCACTCCGCACAATTCCTGGAGTTCTCCCTATATAGAAGAGCGGGAGATAGAACTTTTCCTGGAAAACCTGCGCCGGTACGTGGCCGGTGAGCCGTTGCGGAATGTGGTGGACAAGAGAGCCGGGTATTAGAGCGGCAATTCAAGGCTTCAGCGACTGAAGTCGCCCCTGGAGGGCCTTCGGCCGGGGGTCGGCCTTCGCCGACCGTTTTCACCGTGACTTTTTCAGCAGCCTCCAGGTGGGGTAAAGGGGAAAAGAGGGGTTTTGGGGGCGGCTTCGCCGCCCCCAAAACCCCGCCCCTTACCCCTTCCCAGGCAAGGCGAATTACTGCGCAAGCCCGAATTTCCCTTGTCAACTTCAGCATTTTTGCAACCACTCTACGATAAAGGAGGACACTTGCCATGAAACTGGACCCTAATGCCCGCTATTCCAGGACCCACGAATGGGCCCGCTGGGACGGGGAGGAAATCGTCTGCGGGATCAGCGACCATGCCCAGGAAACCCTCTCCGACATCGTCTATGTGGAACTGCCGGAGGTGGGGGATTCCTTTGCCCGCGGCGACGTCTTCGGTTCGGTGGAGTCGGTGAAGGCCGCCTCCGACCTGTATATGCCGATGGGCGGCGAGATCATCGCGGTCAACGAGGACCTGCAGAGCACGCCCGAACTGGTCAACCAGGACCCTTACGGCGCAGGCTGGATGATCCGCTTCCGCCCATCCAACCCGGCCGAGTTTAACGACCTGCTGGACGCTCAGGCCTACGAGGCCTTTGTGGCCGAGGAGAAAGGGTAGTGGAGCGGACGGAGAAAACCGCCGAGCAACTGAAAGCGGAAGGGCTGCGCCTCTTTCAGGAGGGGCTTTACGCGGAGGCCCTCCGGCGGTTTGGGGAAGCCCAGGAGCGCTTCGCCGTGGAGGGGAACGACCTGGAAGCGGCGGAGATGCTGAACAACCAGGGAGTGGTTTACCGGATGCTCCACCGCTGGGAGGAAGCGCGGGCGGCCCTGGAGGAAGCCAGGGCCGCCTTCGCCCGCCTGGGCGACCGCCACCGGGAGGCCCAGGCCCTGGGCAACCTGGGAGGGCTCTTAGCCAGCCGGGGCGACCATCTGCGGGCGCAGGAGTACCTCCGCCGGGCCACCGACCTCTTCGCCGAACTGGAGGACCGGCAACGGCAGGGGGAAACCCTGATGGCGCTGGGGGTCCAGATGTGGAAGGCCGGCGACCGCTGGGGCGGGCTGGCCGCGTATCAGGCGGGCCTGGAAACGATAGAGCACCCGACCCCCCAGCAGAAAACCCTGCGCGGCCTGATCGGGCTGGTCTCCCGCCTCTTCCGGCTGCGGCTTCCCGGGGTGTAAGGCGCGGCGTCGCAACGACGCAGGTCTCCGATGCAACCCATACCGGCCAACAGCATTGAGCTTGAATACGTCTACGTCGCCAACCAGCGCTGCTCCTGCGGGGGCTATTTCACCGCCAGAAGTCAGGAGTTGCGGCAGGGACCAATGGGCCCAATAGACCACCTGATTGCTCGTTGTGAGGCGTGTGGGGCCGAACGCGCCTTTGATTTTGACATCCACACCTTCTTCGGTCAGTGGGAAAAGTACGGCCGCTTTCAGGAGACGGAGCAGTCCTTCCGGAACGCGATGCGCCATTTGCGGGCAGGGGAACTGGCGGAGGCGGAGGCGGCACTCCGACGGGTCGTGGACGCCGAAGAGGGAGAACCGGCATTCGCCTGGGGCCACTATCATCTGGGGGTGGTCCTGCTGGTAGAGCGTCGGGCGAAAGAGGCGCTGGTTCACCTGGAGCAGGCGGCGGCGATTCAGCCACTGGAGCCGGATATCCACGAGGCACTGGCCCTGGCGCTGGAAACCGTCGGAGAGATGGAGGCCGCCGAGGCGCACCGACGGGAAAGCGCCGACCTGCGCGCCCAATTTCCGGAGGAATAAAACAGGCGGCGGGGGGCGTTGCCCCCCGCCGCCTGTTCTTCTTCCCGGTTACCGCCGCGGCACCAGGCGGGCCATCAGCGTGCGGTAGAAGTAGTCCCGCTCCCCCACCCGCGCAAAATGGGCCACGTGCGGGCTGGCCCCGACCTCTACCGAGTCCCCCGGCGCCATTTCTGCCACCCATTCCCCGTCCAGAATCAGTGTTGCAGGGGAGTGCCCGCGAACGAACACCCGCACCCGAACCCCCTCCGCCAGCACCACCGCCCGATCCAGGCTCAAATGCGGCGCCACAGGCACCAGCAGGATGTTCCGTTGCTGGGGGGGCATAATCGGCCCGCCCGCGGCCAGCGCGTAGGCTGTGCTGCCGGTGGGCGTCGCCACGATCAGCGCATCGGCCACGTATGTGGTGAGCAGGTCGCCATCCACCCGCGCCTCCAGATGCACCACCCGCCCCAGCGTCCCCTGCCCCACCACCACGTCGTTCAGCGCGTCCCCCTGGAACGACCCCGCCGTGGCCCGCAGCATCATCCGTTCCTCCACCCAGTACTCCCCCCGCCACACCCGGAAGAGAACCTCTTCCCAATTCTCCGGCTCCGCCTCGGTCAGGAACCCCATCCGCCCCAGGTTGACCCCCAGGATCAGGGTGGGATGACCGGCGGTCCGGTGGGCAGCCCGAAGGATGGAACCGTCTCCCCCCAGGGTAATCAACAGGTCAGTTTCGGAGATGGGAAGGTCGGCCGGTTCCATCAACGCCTTCGTCTCCCAGACCCGGGCGCCCCGCTCCCGGAGCCAGCGGGCGATGTCCCGCGCCAGTTGTTCCGCCGCCGGAATGTGCGGATGGGCGAAGATGCCGACGGTCTCTATCGGCCGACCCGTTCCCGCAACCACGAGACCAGTCCCTCCAGACCGATGTCCGTCTGTTCGCCGGTTGTCATATCCCGCACCGCGGCGACGCCGCGGGCCAGTTCGTCCTCCCCCAGGATGACGACCCAGCGGGCGCCGCGCTTATCCGCCTCCCGCATCTGGCTCTTCAGCCCCCGTTCGCCGAACGCGGTCCAGACAGCCACTCCGGCGTGGCGAAGTTCGTCGGCCAGGCGCACCGCCTCCCGACGGGCGCGGTCTCCTAAATGGGCCAGGAAGACGGCGGGAGTGGGCAGCGGCGGGACGGTCAGCCCCTGCGTTTTCATCACCATGATAATGCGTTCTATCCCGGCCGCGACGCCCACGCCGGGAGTGGAGGGGCCGCCCAGGATTTCCGCCAGGCCGTCGTACCGGCCCCCGCCACAGACCGCCGCCTGCGCGCCGATCCCCGCCGCCCACACCTCAAAGACGGTCTTGGTGTAGTAGTCCAGCCCCCGCACCAGCCGGTGGTTCAGGATATAGGGCCGCCCCAGCATATCCAGGTACTCCCGCAGTTGGGCGAAGTGCTCGGCGCACTCGTCACAGAGGTAATCCAGGATGGACGGCGCCGCCGCGATGACCGGTTGGCACGTCTCTACTTTGCAGTCCAGCACCCGCAGGGGATTGCGCTCGGTCCGGCGACGGCAATCCTCACAGACCTCGTTCTGATGGCCAAGGTAGTAGTCCTGGAGCACCCGGACGTACCCCGGACGGCAACGGGGGCAGCCCGTGGAGTTGAGCTGGAAGGAGAGGTTGCGAAATCCCAGCCCCGCGTAGAGGTCCCAGATCAGGAGCATCACCTCCAGGTCGGCGAGGGGGTCCATATCCCCCAGAATCTCCATATTGAACTGGTGGAACTGGCGGAAGCGGCCGGCCTGAGGGCGGTCGTAGCGAAAAACCGGGCCGATGGAATACAACTTGACCGGCTGGGGGCGGACGTGCATCCCGTGTTCAATGTAGGCGCGGACGACTCCGGCGGTGAACTCCGGTCGCAGCGTCAGCGACTCCCCGCCCTTGTCGGTGAAGGTGTACATTTCCTTCTCCACGACGTCGGTGGCGGTGCCGATGCCCCGGGCGAAGAGGTCGGTGGCCTCAAAGATGGGCACATCTATCCGCTCAAAGCCGGCCTGGCGCGCCAGTCGCACGGCGAAGTCGGTGACGTATTCCCAGTACGGCTGGTCCTCCGGCAGAATGTCGTGCGTTCCGGTCGGGCGTTGAAATCGCGGCATCCTTCTCTCCCGATTTCAGGTTTTTTATCACAAAGGATACAAAGGGGGTACACAAAGGACACGAAGAAAGTTTTCTACACCGTTGTGCTTCGTGGCTCTATTATACGCCATTTTCGTGTACGGGCGAATGGGGGGGCGGATCGGCGCGGAGGAGGCGGGCCGCCGCCAGCCCGGCCAGGGAAAAGAGGGCGGCGGACCCCAGAAACGGCATCCGCAGCCCACCCGCCACCGCCAGCGCGGCGCTGACCATCGGCCCGACGGCGTTGGCGACGGAAGTGACGGTGGACTCCACCCCGTAGACGGTGCCCTGACGCCCCGCCGGGGCGAAGGCCGCCAGCGTTGCGCTGAGCGCGGTCACCGTCCCGCCCATCACGAAGCCGGTCCCGGCCTGAAAGAGCGCCAGCACCGGAACGCTCTGCACGAAGTACTGGGAGACGTACAGGATGGCGGAGCCGAGCGAGCAGAGTAGAAGGACCCGGCGCTCTCCCCAGCGGTCGCTGAGGCGGCCCAGGACGACGGCCCCCGCCGCTCCCGCCGCGGCGCTGATCCCCTGGACCAGGCCGGAAAGGGTGGCCGCGGCGCCGGTCGGTGCCAGCGACTGGATCAGGAGCGGCAGCATCGGCGCCAGCACCCGTCCGGCCAGCCGCATCATGAAACGGACGCCCAGAACGCTGACCAGCGGCGGTGAGGAGAAGACGAGGCGGAAGTTCTGCAGGAGGGCCCGTCCAGGCGAGGAGGCACTTCGGGGTGGAGGGACAAAGGTTTCCCGTACCAGAAGGGCCACCACCAGTCCGCCGCAGACCAGGAGCCCACTGGTGGTCCAGAAGGTGGCCCGGAAGCCCCACTGGTCGGCGATGAAGCCACCAACCAGCGGGCCGACGGAGTGGCCGGTGTAGACGGCCATCTGCAGTAGCCCCAGCGCGTAGCCGACCCGCTCCCGGGGCGCGACGCTCACCACCAGCGTGGTCGCTGCGGCGACCGTCCCCGTCAGCATGCCCTGGAACGCCCGCAGCGCGGCCAGTTGGGGGGCGGTGCGGGCCAGCGACATCAGCCCGATGACCAGCGCACCGCCGAACATCGCCCGCTCCACCATCGGCTTCCGCCCGTACCGGTCGGCCAGCGACCCCCAGATCGGCGCCATCACGGCCATAGTGACCGCCTGGGCGGAGAAAATCATCCCCGCCCAGAATTTCACCTCATCGGGGGAGGTCACACCCAACTCCTGGACGTAGAAAGGGAGGATGGGCAGCACCGACGAGAACCCGATGATAGCGGTAAACTCCGCAAACCAGACCACCCAGAGAGTCCGTTGCCAAGAGGCGGATGATGAAGAAGAGCAACCTGTCACTGTACCGGTCCTGGATGGATGAGTTTCGGGGAGAGAGTACTCCTTCCGAATGTCCGGAACGGATTATAATCCCTTTCTGCGGGGGGAGCAAACCGGGCTAAGGGGCGAAATTCCATTGTGCTATTCATGGTAGCAGCGGCTTACGCAGTTTCTTTATCTGAGGAGCGGTGCACTCGTGAAAAGGGAAGCAGAATCCCCCTGTCCCAACTCAAGTCAACAGCAGCATTCCCCTTGCCTTTCCGTACAGAGGTGGTATAATTAATTTCTTGACACTTTCGGCTCATATATTGACAATGGCAAATTTTAAGTTATAAAACAAAAGGCGGGGGAGAGGGGGGACAGAGAGGGGTTTTGCGGGGCGGCGGCTTCGCCGCCGCCCCGCAAAACCCCATCTTTTCTCCCCCCTCCCCGTGGGGTCGTAGGGGCGGACGATCCGTCCGCCCTCAACGGGGAGGGGGGCAGGGGGGTGGGGCCCGATCTCTTTCGGCTCACCAGG
>Ga0209721_1000147_pt1 | contig 70797 bp, 71 predicted proteins | sample TshhotsprinmetaG_FD_184139 | JGI IMG/M metagenome (GOLD analysis project Ga0209721, IMG submission 184139) | Hot spring microbial communities from South Africa to study Microbial Dark Matter (Phase II) - Tshipise hot spring metaG (SPAdes)... | ecosystem: Environmental > Aquatic > Thermal springs...
GCGAGGGTCAAATAGGGCAGCACCAGAGCCCATTCCTCATCACGGACGTCCGATGGGTAAGCACGGCGGTTCATGCTCTAAACATAACTGCAGTGCCTGATTTGGGTAAGGTGGTTTGTAGATTCTAGGAGAGTGTGGGCCGTGAGCAGCTTCCGCAAGCCCTCGCCGTAGGCCGCGCGGGTGAACTGGCGAGAAGAGATGAACCCCAGCCGTCCGCCCTCGCGGAGCACCCCCAGGCCCCTAGCAAAGAAGTAGGTGTACAGGTCGGCAGCTCCTGCGTAAATACTCTCGTAGGCTTTCTCGAAAAACGGCTTGTTGGGTCCAAGCTGCTCCTGGCGCACATAGGGCGGGTTGCCGATCACCGCATCGAAGCCGGGGTTGTATTTGCGTTCCGGGCCAAAGAAAACCTCGGGAAACTCGAACTCCCAGTGGGCGTAGAGGCTTTGGGAGAGTTCCACTTCGGCTGGGGTGAGGTCGCGCACGCTTAGGAGCTCCTGGGCCTTGCGGGTGGCCTCCTCCACCTCACGCTCGAGCTCGGATAGCCAAACCGGGTTCTCCCGCTCCACCCAACGCACAAACTCGCTCCTGGACACCCCCAGCACGCTGTTACCGTGGCGCAGGTGATGATCCAGGAAAGAAAGAGGCGCCCCTACCGTGAAGGCGTCCAGCCACAGCGAGAGCTTGGCCAGTTCCACAGCCATGGAGTTGAGATCCACCCCAAAGACGCAGCGCTTCATCACCATGCGCTTGAGCAGGTTGATATCGGAGAGTTGTTCGTCTTTCAGCTCGAGGCCGTACTGCTTCATCTGCGCCTTAATCTCATCCCGCAACCCGGCTAGGGCATCGGTAATGGGTTCGGCCCTGAGTTCGGTGATCAGGTTGGCAAAGCGCTCGGAAAGGAAGTCCACCGCCCCCACCAGAAAGTGGCCCGAGCCCATGGCCGGGTCTACCACCTTGACATCCAGGAGGGTATCCAGCGCTTTGTGGCGAAGCTCGGTCAGCCGCTCAACGTTCTGCTTTGTGGGGCGCTTATCCTGCTTCTTGCTCCAGTGGGCGTACTCAGTCAGAACCTTCTCTAGCGCCTCTCTACGCTTCGCGACCACCGGCTCCAAAGCCCTGCGTACGATGTACTCCACCACATAGTCGGGAGTGTAGTAGCTGCCGGAGGCGTGGCGCTCCGTTTTGTCGTTGACCAGATAGGGCTTGCCCTTGGGGACTTCGGCGACGGGCTTCTCCTTAGCAGTGAGCTTCGCCTTTGGCTTATAGACCTCGCGATCATCGTCTTTTACCACCACCAGGTCTTCTTCCGCCACCTTCAAGCTGAATTCCAGCAACCCTTCGTATACGGCCCCTAGCTCCCGCACCGTAAGGTATTTGTAGTCCACAAAACGGAGCTTGCCGTCCTCGTCCTCCTGACGCGCCAGTTTGTCCAGCGCGGGGGCCAGAAAGGCATCGGCTACCTTGTGGGTGTCTAGAAAAGGATACACCCCTGGCTTAAAGAGCCCTCCGTTGTAGGGAGGAACCCTAAGCGTAGAATCCCCCTTATCAATGAAGGTGAAAAGGGTGCTGAGGCGCTCCCAAAGACTGTAGGATTGCTCGCTGTAAGCTCGACCCTGATCTAGCCATTCGGCAACGTTGCGGCGGATGCGTGAAAGGCTGTACTGCTGATAACCCAACGTATCCGAAACCGGAAGCAAGTCGCGGTCTTCGGCATACAGCAGAAATAAGAGCCGGTAGAGCAAGCTCAGGGTGGCCCGGTAGGTCTCCTGCAACATAGCCTTGTCTGGCGGCTGCTTAAGCACCTGCTTGTGGTAGCGCAGAAACCCTTCGGCCAGAAGAGGGAAAACCTGTTCGAAGACCACGCCCTTGAGCCTTTTCCCCACCCGCAAGCCGTACTGCTCGCTGCCCTCGAGAATGCGCCCAAGGAAGCTACCCTGCGCGCCCTTTGTAAAGGCCTCGCGACGGAAGAACAGCCAGAAGAAGCGGAAAGCCTCGGGATCCTGGAGGGCCTGTACCAGATCCACTGCGAAGTAGCGCTTCTGCTTATCGGCTGCTTTACCCCAGTACAGTCGCCATTCCTGGCCATTGGTCAGAATGCCCCATTCCAGGCTCGTAGAGGAAAGGTAGTCACTAAGCTGGAAGGATGGGCTGACCGGGCTTTGTACACGATCCCTGCCATCCTTTCGCTTCACATCAAGGTCACGCCCCCAGTACTTGGCCTCGGCTATGGCCAGGGCTGGGGCGTACCGCTTGGCCTCGTTTGCTTTGTGCACAACAGCTCTACTCTTTGTGCCCTCATCGGGGTAGAGCACGTAGTCTGGGCGTTGAGGCCCACCAGTGGCTTTGGTGGTATCTTGCACCCAGTAAGCGAAGCCAAGGGACTCGAGGACGGGCCGGATAAACTCATCTTCAGTTTGGGCTTCATTAGCTACTTTGAGGAGGCTTTCCTTGTCCTTGTAGAGCTCGAGCAGCCTCTTCCTTAGCGGCTCTGAATCCTCCAGCCACTCCGAACTCTCCCGGAGACGGGTATCTAGGTAGTGATCGCTAAAAAGCCCCTGGTTACGATAGGGGCGCTTCTGACGATTTATATTTTCATCGGCCTGAGCATGAATGGCATCTTGAGCTGACTCCGACAGCTTCAGTACATCGCCCGTTTCCTGATAAAGCTCCAGAAGGTCTTTAAGTAGGTTCTCTACCCAATCTTTTTGGGCTCGAGCATTGATAGCCCGATCACCATCTACATAAGAGAGAACAAAGCTCTTTTCATCACTTGTAAAAAGCACCAGAGCCGAACTCCCTGTTTTGGCCAGATAGGCCTCCACTTGCTTTGTGGGTGGGTAGGCTTTGTAGCGCACCAAGTAAATTTGGAACAACCCATCAAAATCTCGTAGACGCTCGGCCTCTTGATTCCTCAAACTAATGGGAACAGATTCAGTCTGACCTTCTGACAAATTCAACATGTTACACCGATATTATATGTAGCTTGCCCTTAAGCGCGGTTATATTGCTGACTGCCAGGTACGGCCTTCGAGGGTTTTGGAAGCCCTATGGATGTTAGTGCTAGGGTAGTTTTATGGGCAAGCAAAGAATCGCCCGTGCACTAGGTTCGGCCAAAGCATTTGAGCCCTATTGTGACCACCTGCGGGGTCACCCGCCCCGTTGTCAGGCGATTGTGAAAAGCACGGGCAAGCAGTGCAAAAAGGCTGCAGTACGAGGGCTACGGGTCTGCCCCAATCACGGCGCGGGTTATCCCAAGCGGGTTAAGCAGGGAAAGCGTAAAGACCCTATGACAGCTTCTGTGAAGCACAGGCTCTACTCCGGTTTGGTTTACGATGACTTCTCCACTTTGCTCGATCGCATCCTTGAAACAATAGACGAGCACCACGCCACCAACCGCGAACTGGCGGTGGTCAAAAGCGCTCTGGAGACTGCCATAAACCGCTATGCATCCCGACCCAACTTACTCGAGGAAATAGATCACGCATATAAAGCTCTGGAACGCAAGTTAAACCATTTCGCACAGGTCGGAAAACCAATAAAAGCTACCGCGATACGTGAGGAAATCCACGAACTCAACGATTTGCTCTACTTCTCAGAACAAGCGTCTAATCAGATTGAACGTCTCGCGAGCAAAATTATCATGCTCGAGAAGACCCGGGCCATTATCCGCTTTAAGTTGGCCAAAATGCTAGAACTTCAACAGCTTATTCTGTACATCAGCGCAGCACGAGATACTTTCGCAAAGATAGCCAGCCAAGAACAACTGGACTTATTAGAGGAAAGCCTAAGGAGAGAGATTCTGAACCCACTTCGTTTAGAGTTATTGCCTCTTGGAGTCACCACTACCAGAGCACGGGTTCACTAAACAAGATTAATAGTCAACAACAGCTTGTGTTGCCCTCACGAGCCCAGCTTCAGTCTCGCCCCTCCCAGCTTCGGCTTTGAATTTGTCCACAAAACCCTACAAGAACATGGTCTCGAGTTCTCATTCTTTGGGGTTGCCAATCTAGCAAATGCAGATATTGTCGGTATAACTTCCATTCACACCAAGGGGAGTTACCGGGGAGTTACCGCATCCGTATGAACTCGATTTAGGTCGTATGTGCTAGTATGAAACCGGATGAACAAATTTCAGCTTTATAGCTTGAGAAAAGCAAAAATGCGACCTCGCCACCTTTCTCGTAAAACACCAAAAGAGTGCGACATACCCTTGGGGTGGGTGTGGTCGGAGGTTCAAATCCTCTCGCCTCGACCAAGCAAAAAGCCGTTCGGGCAAAGCCTGAGCGGCTTTTTTGCGCGTGATATGTCCCTGCGCCTCGAGCAAGTTGTTCGAAGCCCCAGCCAGACCTCACAGCCCGGTCAAAAAAGCCCTGGTTAGACCCAAAATAGTTCTATGCTTTGAAACGGAGGCTCCCCGGGCGCCCCACCAGGGGAGAGGTACAGACGGCTTCTATGGACGGCACGTTCGAGCTTTTAGGGCCCATTGAGCTTTTGCAGCTTCTTTCACAGGCTCGGCAAACCGGTGCTTTCAAAGTTCCGGGGGGGGAGGTCTACCTCGAGCGCGGCCAGCCAGTGCACGCGCAGTACAGAGGCCAGGTAGGCAAAGATGGGCTGTTTCAAATTCTGGCCCTCAAAGAGGGTAAGTTTCGCTTTTTAGCTGGAGAGCGCGCCAGGCAATCCAGCTTACAGGGCACGCTCGACAACTACCTGCTCGAGGCCATCCGCTTTATGGATGCCCGGCTCGACCTGAGCCCTTTCGACCAGGTGCAGCTCGCCGATGCCCAGCGCACCACCCACCTCACCCTCTCCCCCGACGAGTTTGAGCTGCTGCGGCACATGAGCAAGCCCATTAGTCTCTTCGATCTGGCCGCTGCCAGCGGGCTTTCCAGCGAGGTGGTGCATCTCAATGTGAGCCGCCTGGCCCGGCTGGGTTTGGTGCGGATTACCACCCGCACCCCCCACACCGTGCGCCTGGTGGTCGCCCGGCTCGAGGGGGCCCCCGAAGCCCGCATCGACACCCAGCTCCTGCGGGCCTGGCGTAGTCATTTTGGCGCCTTCACGCAAATTGAAGTACGCACAGAAGACCGCACCCTGCAGATGCCCGTGGCCGCCGCAAGCAGCGCAGGCCCGCAGCTACTGCTCTCTTCCGATGCGCTCTTTTTCTATAATCTACGGGTCGGACAGGAGGTGTTGGTCTGGCCATCCCTATAAGAAACACCAGGGGCCACACAGCCCCCGGCGCAGCCAGTTCGCCTAGCTTTTCTTGCCCAGGCGCTCCTGCGCGGCCCTGGCCAGCTCCTCGGCCTTGGCCTTGGCCTGCTCAGCCGCCTGCCTGGCCTGTTCGCCCAGGCTCTTGAGCTGGTCGGGAACGCCGTCGCCGTCCTTGTCGAGGCTGGCCTTTAGTTCCTCGAACTTGGCCTTGGCCTGTTCAGCGGCCTGTTTGGCCTGGTTCATCACGCCCTCGAGCTGATCCGGCACCCCATCGCCATCCTTATCGAGGTTGGCCTTCACCTCGTTGAATTTGGCTTCGGCCTGTTTGAGTGCGTTTTCCGCAGCTTCCCGAGCCTGATTAACCAGCTCTTTGAAGTCCATACGGTTTCCTCCAATCCCAATCCTAGCACCCCAGCGTGACGTGGATATGAAAGCTAGGCGTCCACCCAGCTTTTGGCCCGTTCCACGGCCTTCTTCCAGCCGCTATACAGCCGGGCCCGCTCCTCCTGGCCCATGGCCGGCTCAAAACGCTTCTGCACGGCCCAGCGCTGGGCAATTTGCGCTTGGGTAAGCAGTCCCACCCCCACCCCAGCCAGGTAGGCGGCCCCCAGGGCAGTGGTCTCGGTCACCTGGGGCCGCACCACCGGGGTACCCAGGATGTCCGCCTGGAATTGCATCAAAAGATCGTTGACGGTGGCCCCCCCGTCCATCCGCAGCTCGGAGAGCTGGAGCCCAGCATCGGCCTCCATGGCCTCGAGCACATCCCGGCTCTGGTAGGCGATGGCCTCCAGGGCGGCCCGGGCCAGGTGGGCTTTGCTGGAGCCGCGGGTCAGACCCACAACGGTGCCGCGGGCGTAGGGATCCCAGTAGGGCGCGCCCAACCCCACAAAGGCCGGCACCAGGTAGACCCCGTCGGTGCTGGACACCTGGCGGGCCAGATGCTCAATCTCGCTCGAGTTTTGAATAATACCCAGGCCGTCTCGCAGCCACTGCACCACCGCCCCGGCCACAAACACCGAGCCCTCGAGGGCGTACTCGAGCGGCCCTCCTTCCAGCTGCCAGGCCACCGTGGTCAAGAGGCCGTTCTGCGAGGTCACCTGCTCCTGCCCGGTGTGCATCAGCAAAAAGCAGCCCGTACCGTAGGTGTTCTTAGCCATGCCGGGGGTAAAGCAGGCCTGCCCGAACAGGGCCGCCTGCTGGTCGCCCGCCACCCCAGCAATCGGGATGGGGGCCCCAAACAGCTCAGGGAGGGTCTCGCCAAATAGCCCCGCCGAGGGGCGCACCTCTGGCAGCAGGGCCTTGGGAAGGCCCAGGATGCCCAGCAGCTCTTCGTCCCAGCGCTGGGTATGCAGGTTAAAGAGCAGGGTGCGCGAGGCATTGGAGACGTCGGTGGCGTGTACCCGGCCCCCGGTCAGGTTGTAGATCAGCCAGCTATCTATGGTGCCAAAGCACAGCTCGCCCTTCCCAGCCCGCTCCCGGAACCCCGGTACGTTCTCCAGCAGCCACTTGACCTTGGTGCCTGAGAAATAGGCATCCAGCACCAGCCCGGTTTTCTGGCGGAATAGGCCCTCGTAGCCCCCCTTGCGCAGCTCATCGCAGATGGGGGCGGTACGGCGATCCTGCCAGACGATGGCCCGGTGCACCGGCTTGCCGGTGGCCCGCTCCCACAATACTGTGGTCTCGCGCTGGTTGGTGATCCCGAGGGCCACAATCTCGCTGGGTTGAATGGCCGCCCGCTGGATGGCCTCCTGGGCTACCTGGAGCTGGGTCTGCCAGATTTCCAGAGGATCGTGCTCAACCCAGCCCGGCTGGGGAAAGTGCTGCATGAACTCCTGCTGGGCCATGGCCTGAGGTTGGCCTTCCAGATCGAAGACGATGGCCCGGCTGCTGGTGGTTCCCTGGTCGAGGGCAAGAATGTAGGGCATGGACTCCTCCGTTTTGATCGCACTGATCGCAAACACCCCAAAACCGGCTAGCACCAAAGCCGTTCCGGGCATTCACGCGAAGCGCACCAGGGTTGAGTATAAAATAGCGGCCACTGCACGGAAGGAGAAGATCCATTGCGCGTGGTTATGTTTTTGACATAATAGAGGCAATTGAAGTATAATAGGGCGCTGGATATAAAGCGCCTGCATGCGCTTTTTTTGTGCCGCAAACAGGAGATATTGAATGTCCCAGGTCTTACCCGTTGAAATCACCGACGAAGTCAAACAAAGCTTTATCAACTACGCGATGTCGGTCATCGTCGACCGGGCCCTGCCCGATGTGCGCGATGGCCTCAAGCCGGTACAGCGGCGCATCCTCTACGGGGCTTACCAGGACGGCGTGCTGCCCAGCCGCAAACACGTCAAATGCGCCAAGATTGTGGGCGAGGTGATGGGTAAGTTCCACCCCCATGGCGACGCCGCCATCTACGACACCCTGGTGCGCCTGGCCCAGCCCTGGAACCTGCGTTACCCACTCATTGACGGGCAGGGCAACTTCGGCTCGGTGGACGGCGACCCCCCGGCGGCCCAGCGCTACACCGAGGCCCGGCTCTCCAACATCGGCCTCGAGCTCCTGCAGGATCTCGACAAAGAAACCGTGCCCTTCGTACCCAACTACGACGGCACCCAGGAGCAGCCCGAGGTGCTCCCGGCCGCCCTGCCCAACCTGCTGGTCAACGGCTCGGCGGGGATTGCCGTGGGCATGGCCACCAGCCTCCCACCCCACAACCTGGGCGAGGTAGTGGACGCTTTGGTGCTGATGATTGACAACCCCGAGGTTACCCTCGAGGAGGTCATGAAGGTGCTGCCCGGCCCCGACTTTCCCACCGGCGCCAAACTCTCGCGGCGGGGTATCAAGGAGGCCTACGCCACCGGGCGCGGCAGCCTCAAGGTGCGGGCCCGGGTGCGCAACGAAGACAAAAACGGCCGGGCCATGCTGGTCTTTACCGAGATTCCCTACCAGGTCAACAAGGCCGATCTGATCGCCCAGATCGCCTCACTGGTGCGCAACAAGGTGATCGACGAGATCGCGGCCCTGCGCGACGAGTCGGATCGCCAGGGTATGCGCATCGCGGTGGAGCTCAAGCGCGGGGCCAACCCCCAGGTGGTGCTCAACAAGCTCTACAAACACTCCCGCCTGCAGACCAGCTTCACCGTGAACCTGCTGGCGATTGTCAAGGGCGAGCCCAAGGTGCTCACCCTGCTGGAGCTCATGCGCCACTACCTCGACCACCGGGGCCTGGTGGTGCGCAAGCGCACCGAGTACGAGCTGCGCAAGGCCAAAGAGCGGGCCCACGTGCTCGAGGGGCTCCTGATCGCCCTCGACCACATCGACGAGGTGATCGCCCTGATCCGCGGCTCGCAGGATGCCGCCGAAGCCCGCGCCGGGCTGATGGGCCGCTTTAGCCTAACCGAGGTGCAGGCCCAGGCCATCCTGGATATGCGCTTGCAGCGGCTGGTGGGCCTCGAGCGCGACAAACTACAGGCCGAGTACCGCGAGCTAATGGAGGAGATTGGCCGCCTCGAGGCCATCCTGGGCGACGAAAAACGGCTTTGGCGGGTGGTTAGGGACGAATTGCTGGCCATAAAGGACAAATACGGCGACCAGCGGCGCACCCAGATCACCGAGTTTGAGGAAGGCTTCAGCCTCGAGGATCTGATCGAGGACGAGCCGATGGTCATCACCCTGACCAGCCAGGGCTTCGTCAAGCGCACCCCGCTCGAGGCCTACCGGGCCCAGGGCCGCGGCGGCATGGGAGCCCAGGCTGGCAAAACCAAGGAAGAAGACGAGGCCATCTCGGTGTTTGTGGCCTCGATGCACGACACCCTGCTGATCTTCACCAACCGCGGCCGGGTCTACGGCGAGAAGGTTCACGAGCTGCCCGAGGCCAGCCGGCAGGCTCGAGGCACCCACATCGTGAGCCTGCTGCCCTTGCAAGAGGGCGAGGAGGTTGCGGCCCTGCTCAACGTGCGCGACCTGACCCAGGAAGGCTACTTTGTGTTTGCCACCAAAAAAGGCCTTATCAAGAAGACCGAGATTAAGGAGTACCAGAACCTCAGCAGCGCCGGCCTGATTGCCATCAATCTGCTAGAAAACGATGCCCTGGTGGGGGTGGCCATTGCCCAGGAAGGCGACCAGGTCATGCTCGCAACCCAGAGCGGCCAGGCCATCCGCTTCGAACTCTCGGACGTGCGGGCCACCGGGCGGGCCAGCCAGGGCGTGACCGGCATCCGCTTCAAAGAAGGCCGCGACGACCGGGTGGTCTCGCTGGTGATTCTGCCCAAAGGCGAGGAGAGCGAGGTGCTGGCGGTGGGCAGCCATGGCTATGGCAAGCGCACCCCCATTGCCGAGTATCCCCTGCAGGGCCGGGGTGGCGTGGGGGTGATCACCTTCAACACCAACGAAAAGGTGGGCCAGTTGGCGGCCCTGATGCGCGTACAGGGGAACGAAGACCTGCTGGTGCTCTCGCGGCGGGGCAACGCCATCCGCACCAAGGTTGCCAGCATCGCCCAGTACGGGCGGGCCACCAGTGGGGTCAGGGTGATGAACCTGAGCGATAAGGACGAGATCGCCTCGGCCTTTGTGATTGCACCGCAGGATTAGGGGCCCTCGAGCGGCATAAAATAACTGGCATGTCCGAGAGCACCGCCAAGCACAAGGAGATTGCCAGGGCCAGGGGCCCGGTGCGCCTCGCCATCGTGACGGTCTCCGATACCCGCACCCCCGAGACCGACACCAACTACCACTACCTTAAGCCCGAAATTGAGGCGCTGGGGCACAGGGTGGTGGGCTACCGCATCATCAAGGACGAGCCCGAGCAGGTGGCCCAGGCCCTCGAGGAGATGGTGCAGGCCGGGGCACAGATTATTTTGTTCAACGGCGGCACCGGCATCGCCCCGCGCGACACCACCTACGACGTGCTGGCCCGCAAGATTGAAAAACCCATGCCGGGCTTCGGCGAGCTGTTCCGCATGCTCTCTTACGACGAGGTGGGGGCCGCGGCCATGCTCTCGCGGGCCACCGCCGGCACCTACCGCCGGAAGGTGGTCTTCTCCACCCCCGGCTCGCCCAATGCAGTGAAGGTGGCCTGGGAGAAGCTGATCAAGCCCGAGCTCGAGCACCTGGCCTGGGAAGTGGCCCGGTAGTTCTTCTTTGTCCTGCACAATACAAGCGCCCATCCTTGAACCCGGCTACTTGGGGGTATCATGGGGAGCATGACCCTCAAGGGCCAGGGGCCGGGGCCCCTACCACCTCTGCTCGAACAGTACGTCGAACTACGGGACGCTTATCCCGATTACCTGCTGCTGTTCCAGGTCGGCGACTTTTACGAGGCCTTCGGCGAGGACGCCGAACGGCTCTCCAGAGCCCTGAACCTCACCCTGACCCACAAAACCGCCAAGGACTTTACCACCCCCATGGCCGGCATTCCGGTGCGCTCGGTGGATGTGCACCTGGAAAAACTGCTCAAGCTGGGCTTCCGGGTGGCGGTGGCCGACCAGGTTGAGCTGGCCGAGGAAGCCGACAAGCTGGTGCGCCGCGAGGTCACGCAGTTGCTCACCCCGGGCACCATTCTGCGCGAGAACCTGCTGAAGCCAGAAGCCAACTACCTGGCCGCCATCAGCACCGGCGACGGCTACGGGCTGGCCTTGCTGGATGTCTCCACCGGGGAGTTTCGAGGCAGCGTGCTCTATAGCAAAAGCGCCCTCTACGACGAGCTTTTCCGCTTCCGGCCCGCCGAGGTGCTGCTGGCCCCGGAGCTGTACCACAACCCCGCTTTTTTGCAGGAGTTTCAGCGGCGCTTTCCGGTGATGCTCTCGGAGGAGGGGTTTCAGGACGAGGTGGGGAAAACCGCTTTGCACAAGCAGTTTGACCCCCTGCCCGCCGGCCTCGAGCACCCCGCGCTGCTGCGTTCGGCGGGGGCGGTGCTGGCCTATGCCCTGCGGGTGCAGGAAAACGGGCTGCCCCAGGTGCGCAGCTTCGTGCGCTACGACCCCGGCGCCTTCATGCAGCTCAGCGAAGCCACCCTGCGCACCCTGGAGATCTTCGAGCCCAGCTTTGTGGGCGACCGCAGCGAGGAGCGCACCCTCCTGGGGGTGCTGGGCCTGACCCGCACCGCACCGGGGCGGCGTCTGTTGCGGGCCTGGCTGCGGCATCCGCTGGTGGAGGAAGCCCCCCTGCAAGCCCGGCTGGATGCGGTGGAGGCCCTGGTGAAGGACGGGGTGCTGCGGGCCGAGGTGCGCAAGGTACTCTACCGGATGCACGACCTCGAGCGCCTGGCCGCCCGTCTGCTGGCCGGACGGGCCAGCCCCCGCGACCTTGCGGCCTTGCAGCGCAGCCTGGCGCTGCTGCCCGAGCTGGCCGGGCTGCTGGCCGGGGTAGGGCCGCTCTTTAGCCTGTCCGAACGCCTGCCCCAGCCGGTGGCGGTGGCCGAGCAGATCGCCGCGGCACTGGTAGAAGACCCACCGCTCAAAATTACCGACGGCGGCCTGATCCGCGAGGGCTTCGACCCCGAGCTGGACGAGCTGCGCCAGCGGGCCGAGGAGGGGCGGGCCTGGATCGCCCGGCTGGAAGGCGAGGCGCGCGAAAAGACCGGCATCCCCAACCTCAAGGTGGGCTACAACGCGGTGTTTGGCTACTACCTCGAGGTCACCCGGCCCCACTACGCCCTGGTGCCCAAGGACTGGCGGGCCCTGCAAACCCTCAAAGACCGCATGCGCTTCAGCACGCCCGAACTCAAGGAGCAGGAGCGCAAAATCCTGCAGGCCGAGACCGAGGCCATCAAGCGCGAGTACGCGGTCTTCCTCGAGCTGCGCGAACAGGTGGCCCAGGCCGCCGACGAGGTGCGCCAGGCCGCCCAGGTGCTGGCCGAGCTGGACGTGTACGCTGCGCTGGCCGAGGCCGCGGTGGAGTACGGCTACAGCCGCCCCCGCTTCTCCCGGGATGGAACCTTGCAGATTGTGGCCGGGCGTCACCCGGTGGTGGAGCGGAGCAGCCCGTTCATCCCCAACGACCTCTCGATGAGCCCGGCGGCCCGGCTGCTGATCCTGACCGGCCCCAACATGGCCGGCAAGTCCACTTATCTGCGGCAGACCGCCCTGATCGCCCTGCTGGCCCAGGTGGGCTCCTTCGTGCCCGCCGAGTCGGCCACCCTGCCCCTCTTCGATCGCATCTACACCCGCATCGGGGCCTCCGACGATATCGCCGGCGGGCGCAGCACCTTTATGGTGGAGATGGACGAGCTGGCCGGCATCCTGCAGGGGGCCACGTCCAAGAGCCTGGTGCTGCTGGACGAGATCGGGCGCGGCACCAGCACCTACGACGGGCTGGCCCTGGCCTGGGCGGCCTGCGAGTACCTGCACGACCAGGTGCGAGCCTACACCCTGTTTGCCACCCACTACTTCGAGCTCACCGCCCTGCCCCTGCGCATGGCCGCGGCCCGCAACGCCCACGTGGCCGCCAAAGAGGAAGCGGGCGGCCTGGTGTTTTATCACCAGGTCTTACCCGGCCCGGCCAGCCAGAGCTACGGCCTCGAGGTGGCCCGGCTGGCGGGGCTCCCGCAGGCCGTCTTGCAGCGGGCCAGAAGCGTGCTGGACAGCCTGGAAGCCAGCCAGAAGGGGCTATCCAAAGAGATTCTGGAAGAGCTTTTACAGCTCGACCTGGCCCGCACCAGCCCCCTGGAGGCCCTGCTGTTCCTGCGCCGGCTGCAAGACCAGCTCCGGGGCCTGGCCCCCCAGGAGGCCGAAGCGGAACGCCTTTCGCAGGTATGATTCGCAAACTGCCGCCCGAACTCATCCGCGAGATTGCCGCTGGTGAGGTGATCTCGGGCCCCGCCGACGTGGTGCGGGAGCTGCTCGAGAACGCCCTGGACGCGGGCGCCACCCGGCTTTATATCGAGCTGTGGGGCGGGGGGCTGGACAAAATCGTGGTGCGCGACAACGGCCTGGGCATCCCCCGGGAGGAGCTGGGACTGGCCCTCGAGCACCACACCACCAGCAAGCTCACCGACCTGCAAAATATCCGCACCCTGGGCTTTCGGGGGGAGGGGCTGTGGGCCATCCGCCAGGCCGCGCGGGTGCGGCTCACCTCGAGGCCCCCCCAGCAGCTCGGCGGGGCCACCCTGACGGCTTTTCAGGACAAAACCGAACTGCACGAACACCCCGCCCCCGCCGGAACCCAGGTCGAGGTCACGGCGCTCTTCTGTCACCTGCCCGCCCGCCGCAACGCCCTCGAGGCCCCCGCCGCCGAGGGTCGCAAGGTGGTGCACCTGGTCTCGCGCTACCTGCTGCACCGCCCGGAAATAGCCCTGCGGCTGGTGGTGGACGGCGAGGAGAAAATCGCCCACGCCGGGGGGGGCTTTGCCGAGGTGATTAAGCTGCTGTGGGGCTCGGTGGTGGCCAACCGGCTGCTGCCGCTCGAGGCCGCCGAGGGGCCTTTTACCCTGCGGGGCCTGCTCTCCAGGCCGGAGCTCTCCCGCCCCCGGCGCGACCGGCTGCTGCTGGCGCTCAACCGGCGCCCGGTGGAGTGGCCCGAGCCTCTGCTGCAAGCCGTGCTGGCCGCCTACAAGGAACTTCTCCCCGCGGGCCAGTTTCCAGTGGGGGTGCTGAACCTGGAGATCCCCACCGAGCACCTGCTCATCAATACTTCACCCGACAAGTCCAGGGTACGGCTCATCCGGCCCGAGGCCATCCTGGGCTTCGTCTCCCAGGCCGTGCAGGGGCTGCTCTCGGCCCACCCCCTGGCCCGCGCCCTGCCCGAACCCGCCCCCCTCACCGGCCCGGCCCCGGTGCAGCGGGTCCGCTTTCCCCGTCTGCGCTACCTGGGCAGCTTCCGCGAGCTGTACCTGCTGGCCGAGGCCGGGGACGAGCTGTATGTGGTGGATCAGCACGCCGCCCACGAACGCATCCTCTACGAGGAGCTGTCACGCCGCTACCTCGAGGAACCCCCGCTCGAGCTGCCCCACCCCGAGCTGCTTTCTTTAAGCCTGGGCGAGGAGATGAACCTGGCCGAACGGCTGGAGGCGCTCGAGCAGGCCGGGTTGCAGATCGAACCCTTTGGCCCCGGCAAGTACCGCGTCCGCACCATCCCGGCCTTCCTGGCCGGCTACCCCTCGCTGGTGGGCGAGGTGGTGAAGGGCAGCCTGGGGGCCTCGAGCTTCGCCGTTGCCTGGCGCACGGTGCTGGCCCGGCTGGCCTGCCTGCCCGCCATCAAGGCCGGACACCCCCTTTCCAGCGCCTCGGCCCAGGCCCTGCTGGACGCGCTGGCCGGGTGCGAACTGCCCTGGGTCTGCCCGCACGGACGGCCCACTGTGCTGGTACTGGGCGAAGGCGAGCTGGCCCGGCGCTTTGGCCGCAGGGGTGTGCGCGCGGTGGTAGACCCCAGCCCACACCGCAGCGAGTAGCCTCCTGTACCATACCCCTCTTGAGTATCCTGGAGCCGAGGGGTATAGTTGGGGGGAATCTACAACCAGTCTCGGATTTCTTCACATCAGGAGGCCACCATGAAAGACAAAGACCTGGAGCAACTCGAGATGGATCGGCGCACCTTCCTGAAAACAACAGCCGCAGTGGGCGCGGCGGGCCTGATGGGCAGCAGCTTTGCCCAACAGCAGCCCACCGCCGATGCCCTGGTAGCGGGTAAAGACCGCGGCCTGATCGTACGCAACACCAACCCCATCGAGCTAGAGACCCCGGTCAGCCTTCTCCGGCAGAATCCCATCACGCCCAAGAGCGTCATGTACATCCGCAACAACCAGCCGGTGCCGGCGGGGATGACCCCCACCACCGACCCACCCCAGGTCAGCGACTGGACGGTGGAGGTCACCGGCCTCGTGGATCGCCCCACCACCCTGCGGCTATCCCAGCTCCGCACCCTCCCGGCCACGGAACTAGAGATGGTCTTGCAGTGCTCGGGCAACGGCCGGAGCTTTTTCTCCCGGTATGCCCGGGCCAGCGGCGCTCAGTGGGAGCGCGGCTCCATGGCCAACGTGCGCTGGAAAGGGGTCAAGCTCTCCAGCCTGCTCGAGGCCGTGGGTATTAAAGCCGAGGCCCGGTTCCTCACCGCCGAAGGCGCCGACCAGCCCGCCAACCCCAACGCCCCCGATATCGAGCGCAGCATCCCGCTGTCCGACATTCTAGCCAACGGCATGCTGGTCTATGAGATGAACGGCGAGCCCCTGCCCACCATACACGGGGGGCCTTTGCGCCTGATCATACCGGGGTACTACGGCATCAACAACATCAAGTGGGTCAACAAGCTGCGCCTCGAGGCCGCCCCTTCCAACAACAACACCATGATTCCCCGCTACCGCGTGCCCAACAACCCCATCGCGGTGGGCAGCAACTTCCAGTTCACCCTCGAGAACAGCCGGCCCAACTGGCGGCAAAACGTTAAGTCGGTTATCTTCAGCCCCACCGAGGGGGAGACCGTGAGCGGCCTGATCGATGTAAGCGGGGTGGCCTGGAACGACGGCTCGGCCCCCATCACCAGCGTGGAGGTCTCCACCAACCAGGGCCGGAGCTGGCAGGCCGCCACCCTGGAAAGGCCCTCCTCGCCCTACGGCTGGTACCGCTGGCGCATCCGGGTGCTGGTGGCTGCCGGCGACAGCGAGATTTGGTCGCGCGCCACCGATGCCCTTGGGCGCAGCCAGCCGATTGATGGGGCCATCTTCTGGAACCCCAACGGTTACGAGTGGAACGCCGTCGACAAAGTCAAGATTCGGGTGGGCTAGCCCGCATTGCCCAGTATCCAGCTGGGGTGGAAAGTTCCCCATTGGGGCTTCTCCACCCCAATCAAAGAAAGTTCGCTTAGTTTCACCAAGATGTACCCCTGCCAAGTCTGCAATTAGCTTGGTAAAGCTGGTACAAAACAGTTAGGAATCAAGATGAAAAAAACCTTCGTATGGCCTTGGGTTGGACTGTGTGCTGCGCTATTCCTGGCGCTGGGGCAGGCCCAGCTACCGGAGGGGCCTGGCAAGACCCTGCTGGAGCAAAAATGCGCCGTCTGCCATGGGCTGGAAGTCGTTACCAGCCAGCGTCTGAACGCCAGCGACTGGGACTTTATCGTTGGACAGATGATCGGTTTTGGGGCCCAGGTGAGCCCGGAGGAGCGCAAGACCATTGTGGCGTATCTGGCCGAGAATTTCGGCCCACAAAGCAGCGCACCCACCGCCCCCCAGACCACCTCGAGCACAGCCAGCCCCAGCCAGGCTTATGCGGTGTGCCAGGGCTGCCACCAACCCAATGGGGCAGGCGTGGCCGGCGCTTTTCCACCCCTGGCCGGGCACGTCGCCGATATCCTGAATGCCAAAGGTGGGCGGGCCTACCTGCCCCTGGTGATTGTCAACGGCCTGCAGGGTAGCATCCGCGTAGGGGCCACCAACTACAACACCCCCATGCCGGGGTTCCCCAGCCTCAGCGACGCGCAGCTCGCCGATCTGCTCAACTACATCGCCACCGCCTGGGGCAACGACCGCCTGCTCAAAGACTTCAAGCCCTACACCGCCGATGAGGTCAAAGGCCTGCGCAAACAAATGACCCCCGCGCAGGTCTACGCCGAGCGGGCCAAGCTCGAGCTCAAGTAAAATGCCGCAACTGCTCTCCCTCCACGCCGGGCTCGCCCCCAGCCTGCCCAAACCGGCCTTATTGCAGGTTCGCCTGGTCGAGGGCCAGGGCGTGGAGGGCGACCGGCATTTTGGCCGGCACCCCGACCGCGCGGTGCTGGTGGCAGGGCAGACCAGCTACGCTAAAGCGCAGCAGGCCGGCATCACACTGCCCTGGGGGGCTTTGGGCGAGAACCTGCTGGTGGACTTCGACCCCCATGCGCTGGGCCCGCACAGTCGCTTGAAGATTGGAACGGCGGTGCTCGAGCTCACCACCGTCTGCACGGTCTGCGACACCCTATCGGCCTTCGACCTGCGCTTACCCAAGGTGCTTTACAACGCCCGTGGTGTTTACGCCAGGGTCTTGCAGGGTGGGCTGGTGCGAGTAGGCGACCCGGTGGAAGTGCTCACCCCAGACTCCCTGCTCCACATGGGGTAGGCTGGGGTCATGCGCATTCTCACCGCCGAAGAAACCGCCCAAGCCCTCCCCTATCCGGCCCTGGCCCGGGCCATCGCCGGGGTGCTCGAGGCCCGCGCCCAGGGCACGGTTCAGGCCCCCGAGCGCCTGGTGATGCCGCTCGCGGGCGGGGCCACCCTGCTGCTGATGCCGGCCACCGACCCCCGGATCACCGTGACCAAGCTGGTGACGGTGCACCCCCAAGAGCGCCCCAGTGTGCGGGCCGAGGTCTGGGTGATGCGCACCGATACCGGCGAACGCCTGGCCCTGCTGGACGGCGCGGTGGTCACGGCCCGGCGCACCGCGGCGATCTCGCTGCTGGCGGCCCAGACCCTGGCCCCCCACCCCACCGGCACCCTGCTCATCATCGGGGCGGGTGTGCAGGCCAGAAGCCACCTAGAGGCCTTCCAGGAGGGCCTGGGCACCGACAAGGTGTACGTCTACTCGCGCCACTTCGAGCACGCCGAAGCCCTGGCCTCCTACGCCCGTGGGCGCGGCCTGCTGGCCCAGGCCGTGCGCAGCCTCGAGCCCGTTCTCGAGGAGGTGCGCCTGATCGTCACCGCCACCACCAGCCCCACCCCGGTGCTGCTGCAAGCCCCTCCAGGCGCTTTCATCGCCGCCGTGGGGGCCTACCGCCCCGAGATGGCCGAGGTCGCCCCGCAGGTGGTGCGGCAGGCCCGGCTGTACGTGGATACCCTCGAGGGGGCCCGTTCGGAGGCGGGCGACCTGCTGCAAGCCGGGGTGGACTGGGGTCAGGTGCAGCCGCTCGAGGCGGCCCTACACCAGCCCAGACCGGCCTCGGGTACGGTGCTGTTCAAGAGCGTGGGCCACGCGCTGTGGGATCTGGCCGCGGCCCGCCTGGCGGTGCAGTCGCTGGGCATCCGGTAATCTGGTAGGCATGTACCTCACGGTTTTTTGCACCGTCCCCGACCTCGAGACCGCCCGGCGCATCGCCCACACGGTGGTACATGAAGGGCTGGCGGCCTGCGTCAACCTGCTGCCGGGCCTCACCTCGGTCTACCGCTGGCAGGGCCAGGTGGAGGAGAGCAGCGAACTGCTGCTCATCATCAAAACCCGCCAGGAACGCTTCGAGGCCCTGGAAGAGCGCATCCAGGCGCTGCACCCCTACCAGGTACCCGAGATTATCGCCCTTGCCATCGAGCGGGGATCGGCGAGCTACCTGGATTGGATCGCAGAAAGCACCCGATAGCCTGGCCTCGGAGCAATCCGCCGTAGACCGCAAAGGAGCCTGCTACCGCTTGCTTCCTCCTTTGGAACCATCCACGATATAAGCTATAGGCCATGGTTCGGGCCAAGCAACTATCGGACGGAGCCCCTTGCGGCCTGCTGGAAACCCAGGTCTGGGTGGATGTCGAAACCCCCACCCCCGAGGAACTGGCGCTCATTGGGAAGCAGTATCCCCTCAACCCCCTGGCCCTGGCCGATGCCCAGGAGATCGGCCACTGGAGCCGCTTCGAGGAGTATCCCAAACACCTTTTCCTGATCTTCCGCACCCTCGAGACCCCCCACAACGCCCACAGCCGCACCGAGCGGGTCTCATACTTCTATTTTCCCGAGACCCAGGTGCTGCTCACCTACCGCAACGAGCCGGTGGACTACCTCGAGCAAATCTGGAACAGCTTCCGTGGGGGCTCGTGCCTGCGCTTGTGGCAGCGTCTGCTCGACCAGGGCGTGCAAACCTTTTTCGAGTACACCGATGCCATCACCGACCGGGTCGAAGACCTGGAGGAGCTGGCCCTGAACGGCGACAACACCCCCGAGATCCCCCGCCGGGTGTTTTCCGCCCGCCGCGAGGTGCTGCGCACCCGCCGCCTGGTCTCGCAGGCCCGCGAGGCGCTGCTGCACCTCGAGCGCCTGCCGCTCTGGGGCCTCGAGGCCTACCTGTTCCGCGACCTCACCGACCGCATGGGCCGGGTCTACGAGGGACTGGACGCTGCTCGAGACGAGCTATCCAACGTACTGGAGGTGTACCTCTCGGCCCAGAACAACCGGCTCAACCGGGTGGTACAGGCCCTGACGGTCATCTCGGTGCTGTTCCTGCCCATGACCCTGTGGGCCGGCATCTACGGCACCAACTTCGAGGCCTTTACCGAGTACCAGTGGCCCGCGGGAAGGATCTACTTCTGGAGCGGACTGCTGCTGATCGGCGGGGGTCTGGCCCTCTGGATGAAGCGCCGGGGCTGGTGGTAAGGCAGCCCACATCCAAGCCAAGGGCCCCCTGCGTACAGCAGGGTAGCAGGCCGGTGTTACACATTTTTCCAAATGTAACCTCACTCACCTCAAATAAATCAACATGATTGTTTACAAAATAACCCCGGCCTGCTATAGTCGGTTTTGAGGAGTGATGAAGCCATGCAAACCAGCATCCTTGATACCCTAACCTTCGATCCTGGCGAGATCATTCTCTATCCGGGCGAGCCCAGCCCCAAGGATCAGCTCTACCGGGTACGGGAAGGTCTGGTACGGCTCCAGAGCGTGGACGATGAGGGCAACGCTCTGACGTTACGCTTCGTGCGCCCTGGTGAGTATTTCGGCGAAGAGGTCATCTCCGGTGCCGAGCGCACCTACTTCGCCGAGGCTGTAACCGAAACCAAGGTTGATGCCCTGGCACCCGGGCAGCTTTCTGCGCAGGAAATGCACGAGCTGGTGCAGGGGCTGGTGCGGGCCCTGAGCCAGACCTACCAGACCATTCAACGCATCTCCGGCCAGCGTCTTAAAAATCGCATCGCGGCCACCTTGCTCGAGCTATCCCGCACGCCGGTGGCCTTTATGGAGAAAAACGGCCGGATCGGGGTGCGGGCCACCCACGACGAAATTGCCTCGGCGGTGGGCTCGGTGCGCGAGACCGTGACCAAGGTCATCGGCGAGCTGACCCGCGAGGGCTACATCCGCTCCGGCTACGGCAAGCTGGTACTGGAAAACCCCAGCGGCCTCGAGCGGCTCTCTAAAGAGGCGGCCTAGCCCCCTGGCCCAGGCCACCCGCTCCCAGGGGCGGGTGGCCGCGCCGATTTTGCGCAGCAGCCGATTAAGACCGAATTAATATAGAGGCATCCGGGGAATTGGCGTGTTGGGGTATACTCAAAAAGGGTTGGATAAGGCGCTTCAACCCCAATCCACCACAGCACAGCTCTTCGCCAAACTGCCGGCCATTCCCACCTCTCGGAGCGCATTAGGGTGAAGCCCATGGATTCAGAGCATCAAGCCCAGCTAGAGGCCGAAGCCTTGTCGCGTCGTGTATTGGTTCACGATATTCTGCGTCGCCTGCGCGGCCAGCCCAACGATCTGCTGCCCTACAGCGCGGTTTCCAGCCTGCGCCCCCGGGGTGAGTCGTACAAAGGACTGCAAACCATTGAGGTGGATAAAATCATCGGCTCGGTGGATCGCTACGGTGACTTCGATGCCGAGTTCATGCCCAAAGAGCCCTTCACCCTGGATCGCTGGACCAAGCTCCGGCAGGCCCAGCTCGAGGGCGTGGAGTTTCCACCGATTCACGTCTATAAGGTAGGGGACGCCTACTTTGTAAAAGACGGCAACCACCGCACCGCTTTAGCCAAAGCCCAGGGCCAGCACTACATAGACGCTTACGTGATCGAGCTCGAGGTGCCGGTAGATCTCGACCCCGACGACACCCTCAAAGATGTGATTCTGAAGGGCGAGTACGCCGCGTTTCTAGAGCAGACCCGGCTACCCGAGCTGCGCCCCCACCACGAGCCCATCCTGTTCAGCCGGCCCGGCCGCTACGACGTGCTGCTCGATCACATCCGCACCCATCAGTATTTCATGGGCCTTGACCAGAAGCGCTCGATTGGCTGGGAAGAGGCGGTCGCCGACTGGTACGACAACCTCTACCTGCCCACCATTCTGGAGATTCGCGAGAACGGCGTGCTGAAAAACTTTCCGGGCCGTACCGAGGCCGACCTGTACCTGTGGATCTCCGACCACCGCTACTTCCTGTCCCAGGCCATCGGGCACGATGTGGGCCCCGAAGAGGCGGCCCTTTCGGTGCAGCGCAGCGTCCAGAAAGGCCCCATCAGCCGATTTCTGGACTGGCTGGGCCGGTTTTTCGTCCGGCAGAGCCCCCAGCCTGGCTAAAGAGCACCTTGCGTCCGGCGGGGGTCTGGAGGAGGGCCCAGAGCCCCGGATGGAAAGATACTTCCAACGAATACACGAGGCCCAGTTGTTGCAGCACCGGGGCCACGGCCCCGGGCTGGGGGTGCAGTAGCTTCCAGGCCAGCAGGCGGCAGCCGGTATCCGGCAGGGTATCGGTAGGGTGCCGGGCACCCCACTCAATCAGGTAGGGCACCACCCCGCCCCAGTGCAGGCGCCCGTCCTCGGGGAGGGTGATATGCCACTCGAGGTCGCCCCGGCTGGCTTTGGTCACCGGGCCCAGCCCCAGCGCAGCGTAGCGCTCGAGGGCCTCGGTGCGGGCCACCCAGGTCAGAAGGCGCGGCGGCCCGGTGAAGCGATCCAGCTCGAACCAGCGCGGGCGGCCCGGCGCGGGCGCCTGGGGGTCAATGGCGATGATCTCCAGATACACGCCGCCCCCCAGGTTCAGCAAGCGGTTGTGGGTGCCCATCAAGGGGTGCCGCCCCCCCGCTGGTGGGAGCACCACCTCCAGGGTGTCCTGGACGTACTCCACCCCCTCCTGCAGGGTCTGGGCGGCCAGCACCAGGTGATCCAGCCGGGTCATCCGATCTTGTTGCCCTTTTCGTCGTAGCGGTAAAAACCCCGCCCGCTCTTGCGGCCCAAAAGCCCGGCCTGCACCATCTTGCGCAGCAGGGGCGAGGGCCGGTATTTGTCATCGCCCAGCCCCCGGTGCAACACCTCCATGATGGAGAGGCAGGTGTCCAGCCCGATGAAGTCGGCCAGGGTGAGGGGGCCCATGGGGTGGTTCATGCCCAGCTTCATCACCTGGTCGATGGCCTCGGGCGTGGCCACCCCCTCCATCACGCACTGGATGGCCTCGTTGAGCATGGGCAGCAGGATGCGGTTGGAGACGAAACCGGGGTAGTCGTTGACCTCCACCGGGGTCTTGCCCATGCGGCGGGCCACCTCCAGCACGGCCTGGGTGGTGGCCTCGTCGGTGAGGTGGCCGCGGATCACCTCCACCAGTTCCATCAGGGGCACCGGGTTCATAAAGTGCATCCCGATAAAGCGCTCCGGCCGGCGGGTGGCCGAGGCCAGGCGGGTGATGGGAATCGAGGAGGTGTTGGAGGCCAGGATGGCCGCAGGCTGGAGGAGGGCGTCGAGCTCGCGGAAAAGCTCGAGCTTGGTGGGCTCGTGCTCCACGATGGCCTCGATCACCAGGTCGCAGTCGTTGAGGTCGGATAGGTGGGTGGTGGTGGTGATGCGGGCCAGGGCCGCGTCGTGGGCCTGCTGGTCAAGCTTACCTTTTTCCAGCAGCTTGCCGATGGAACGCTTAATGCTGCTAAGGCCGCGCTCGAGGAAGGCCTGCTCGAGGTCGCGCAACACCACCGTGTACCCCGCCTGGGCCGCCACCTGGGCAATGCCCGCCCCCATCTGCCCTGCACCGATCACACCAATCTTGCGAATTTCCATAGCTGTATCCTACCCAATCCGAAGCACCTCAACGCGTGCGGGTCACCTTGGACAGGTTGCGCGGGGCATCGGGGTCGAAGCCCCGGGCCACCGAGAGTTCGGCGGCGAAGGGGTAAAAGGCCTGGGCCAGCAGAATGGAGTCCAGCACCGGGTGGAGCCTGCCGGGGAGCGGCAAGGGGGTGTGGGCCAGCTCCAGCGCCTCGCTTTCGGAGGAGGCCACCAGCAGGTGTCCGCCTTTGCTACGCAGGTTTTCCAGCAGGCTCAGCATGCCGGGCAGTGGTTTGTCTTTGGGAGCCAGCACCAGCAGGGGGAAGTCGGGTTCCACCAGCGCCACCGGGCCGTGCAAAAGCTCGGCGCCCGACATGGCCTCGGCGTGAAAGGCGCTGGTCTCCTTGAGCTTGAGGGCCAGCTCGTTGGCCACCGCAAAAGCGTAGCCCCGCCCCACCACCAGGCCGTTTTCTGCTTCCACCAGCGGCTCCAGCCCGGCCTGCCAGTTGGCCTCAGCGGCTTTGTACATGGCTTCCGGCAGCCTCGCCAGGGCTTCTTTGAGGGGTTTGTCTTCGGCCCAGGCGGCGACCAACTGGGCCAGCGAGGCCAGGGCGGCCAGGTAGCTCTTGGTGGCCGCCACCGCCTCCTCGAGGCCCGCCCACAGCGGCAGCACCACCTCGGCGGTCTGGGCCAGGGGGGAGTGCTCCTGGTTGACCAGGGCCAGGGTCAGGGCCCCTTCGCGCCGGGCCTGGCGGGTGACCTCGATCAGATCCGGGCTCTGGCCCGACTGCGAGATGGCGATCACCAACGCCCGGCTCAGGGCCAGGCGCTGCCCGTAAACCGTGTGCACCGAGGGGATGGCCGAGGAGCAGACCAGGCCCAGCAGGCTTTCGATTAGATACTTACCGTACAGGGCTGCATGGTCGGAGCTACCTCGAGCCACCGTCAGCGCAAAGGGCGGGGTGTGGCGGCGCAGGAAGGTGCCGAGTAACTCCATCTCGCTCTTGTTTTCTCGCAAGGCCTGCTCCACCACCGCAGGGGCTTGATGGGCTTCTTTGAACATCTTGGTTTCGACCGCTCTCATCCAGAGACCTCCACTTTCTGGCCTCGCACATACACCTCCACAAGCCGCGCCTGCTCGTCGAGCACCACCAGGTCGGCGGGCTGGCCTATTTCCAGCCCATGCGGGATTCCCAGGTACTGGGCGGCAAAGCTCGAGGTCATCTGCATCACCTCAGGCACGGTATAGCCCCAGCAGCGCAGATTATACGCAGCCCTGTCCATGGTAAGGGCGCTCCCAGCCAGGGTGCCATCGGCCAGGAAAACCCCTTGGCTTTTCTTGTAGACGCGGTGCCGCCCCAACCGGTACTCCCCCTCGGGCCGCCCTGCAGCAGCCACTGCATCGGTTACAGCATAGGTCTGGGGGATGGCTCGGGCCAGCGCACGGATGACCGCCGGGTGCACGTGCAGCCCGTCCGGAATAATCTCGGCCCAACGGGCGCGCTCGAGGCCCAGGCCCACCACCCCCGGCTCGCGGTGGTGCAGGGGGGTCATGGCGTTGTAGAAATGGGTAAAACCCTGGGCCCCGGCCTCAAAACCCGCCAGCGCCTGGGCATAGGTGGCCGCTGTGTGGCCTTGCTGCACCCGCACCCCCTGCTCACTCAGGAAGCGGATTAGCTCGAGCGCCCCTGGCCGTTCGGGGGCCAGCGTCACCACTCGAATTGGGGCCAGGGAGAGCAAATAGCGCATGGTCTCGATGCTGGGCTCGAGGGCGTAGGGCGGCTGGGCCCCCAGCCTTTCCGGGCTGATAAACGGCCCCTCCAGATGCACCCCCAGCACCCGCGCCTCACCAGGGCCGGGGTTCTGCACCACCGCAGCGATGCCCCGCAAAGCGGCCTCGAGCTCCTCCAGCGGCGCCGTAACGGTGGTGGCGAGCAGGGCGGTGGTGCCATGCCGGGCGTGGAAGCGGGCCATCCGTCGCACGGCCTGCTCCCCATCCATGCAGTCGGCCCCATCCCCCCCGTGCACGTGTAGGTCTATAAAGCCTGGCAGAATAAAGCGCTCCGGACTGCCCTGGTCGGCATCCAGTGGCTCCAGGGCCTCGATGCGCTCCGCAAAGGCTATACGACCCGGATAAGAAAGACTGGGGGTTATTAGTGTTCCCACAAGTTGCGCCATCTATCGTCCCAATCTCAGGCTGATGGCCTGTTGGTTTTCCTCCATAGGGCGTTGCCGTGGGCCATTTCCAGGCTGTGCGGAACCCGCCGCGCCGGTATGATGCCCCCGCCGGCATCTCGAGGCGCGCAAGAACCGCCCGCAAGCAATTTGGCCATGGCAGCCGGACTGCCGGGTGTGTTCACCTGGTCGAGAGCCTCCAACCGCAATAAACGCATCGCCAACCCCACCGCTCGAGCCGGTTGATGGGGGGGCTCGAGGGTGATGGGTCTGATATTGGCGGGCAGCAAAAGTGCATGCTTCATACGTTGGGTGGAAATCTGCTCTTCCTATGCAAACTGTACAGACATCCTACAGGAATACTAAACCCCGGCGCGTATGCCCAACAGATTTCAGCCACTTCTATCCACTGCCCTACCCGTTTTCGGTCTGGAACCAGCAAGCTTTACAAGCCCCCCGGCCTCAAGGTCATACTATGCAGAGGCAATCATGGAAAAGCTATTTCTTGCCACCAGCCTGATGATGGTAGACATCCCCGGCCCCACCCTGGACGCGGCCACCCGCGCCCACCTCGAGCGCTACCGCTTTGGGGGGGTGTGCCTGTTTCGCAAAAACATCCAGAACCCCGAGCAGGTTCGCCAACTGGTGGCCGAGATTCGCGCGGTGCTGGGGCCCCAGGCCTGGATTGCCATTGACCAGGAGGGCGGGGCGGTGCAGCGGGTACTGGAGTTTGCCCTGGCCCCCTCCCCGATGGCCCTGGGCGCGGTGGGGGAGGTCAAGACGGCCGAAGCGGTGGGGGCGGCGGTGGGCCGTGCCCTCATCTCGCTGGGCATCAACTGGAACTTTGCCCCCTCCGTGGACGTGAACACCAACCCCCAAAACCCGGTGATCGGCGACCGCAGCTTTGGCTCCGACCCCAAAAAAGTAGCCCGGCTGTCCCTGGCCTGGGCCCGGGGCCTCGAGCAGGCCGGGGTAATGGCTGCCATCAAGCATTTCCCCGGACACGGCGACACCTTCCTGGACTCGCACCTCGAGCTGCCAGTGGTGAATAAAACGCTGGAAGAGCTCGAGCGCACCGAACTCTACCCCTTTCGCAAAGCTGTGGAAGCCCAGATCAGCTCGATTATGAGCGCCCATATCCGCTTCCCCGCCCTGGACAAACAGCACCCGGCCACCCTCTCTAAAAAAATCCTCACCGGGTTCTTGCGTAAAAAATTGGGCTTTCAGGGCATCATCGTCACCGATGCGCTGGACATGAAAGCCATCAGCAAAAACTACCCCATCGGCGAGGCTGCCGTAAAAAGCTTGCAGGCCGGGGCCGATATGATTCTGTCGCTGGGCCAGCCCGAGGTGCATATCGCCCAGGCCACCGCCATCCAGCAAGCCCTGGAAAACGGCTCACTTTCCGAGGAACAGGCCCGGCAAAGCCAACTGCGTCTGCTGGAGGCCGCCCTGCGCTTCCCCGGCCAGGCCCAGCCCTACCCCCCAGCCCAGCAGAAGCGCGACCAGGCCCTCATGGAACAGGTGGCCCTGCGGAGCATTACCGCCTACCGCCGGCCGCTGCGCCCCCGGCGCTCGGATCGAATTTTGCTGGTCTCGGCGGGCAGCACCTTCGAGGCCGGCCCCTACGGCGAGACCCTCGCGGTCAAGGACTTTGCCGATCTGCTCAAGACCCGCTTCGCCGGGGTCAGTCAGTTTGTCTACGACCCCCAACAGGCCGATGCCTTCAAGAGCGGGCTGGAACAGGCCGCCGCCACGGCCGACTACCTGCTGGTGGTCTCGGTCGGTCGCGGCCGCCTGAGCGAAGCGGAAACCCGGCTCCTCAAGCAGGCCTTCACCCTGGGCAAACGGGCCGCGCACATCGCTTTGTGGAACCCCTACCACATCCTGAGCCTGCGCAAACCGGCCTTCGTGACCTATGGCTTCCGCGCCCCCACCCTGCGGGCCCTGGTCAAGGTGCTGGGCGGTGCGCGGGCCCGGGGTTCCTTGCCGTTCAAGCTGCGCCAAAATCGGGTTAGTCTATAGCTATGAAAGCCATTCGCGTACACCAGCCCGGCGGCCTCGAGGCCCTGCAACTGGAGGAAATCCCAGTCCCCACCCCCGGCGAGGGGCAGGCCCTGGTGCGGCTTCAGGCCATTGGGGTCAACTTTATTGATACCTACAAGCGCTCCGGCCTGTACAGCGTCCCCACCCCCTTCACGGTGGGCGAGGAGGGGGCCGGTGTGGTCGAGGCGGTGGGGCCGGGGGTGGCCGGCGTGAAGCCCGGCGACCGGGTGGTCTACTCCAACGTGCAGGGCAGCTACGCCGAGTACGCCGTGGTGCCCGCCGACAAACTGGTGCAGATTCCGGATGGGCTCGAGGCCAAAATTGCCGTGGCCGGCATGCTTCAGGGCATGACCGCCCACTACCTGGTGTACAGCACCTACCCCCTCAAGGCCGGTGAGACCTGCCTCGTGCACGCCGGGGCGGGCGGGGTGGGGCTTCTCTTAATTCAGATGGCTAAGCAAATTGGGGCCACCGTTATCGCCACCGCTTCCTCGGAGGGAAAGCGGGCCCTGGCCAAGGAAGCCGGGGCCGATTACACCCTGCCCTACGAAGGCTTCGACCAGAAAGCCCGCGAAATTACCGGCGGCAAAGGGGTGGATGTGGTCTACGACGGGGTGGGGCAGTCCACCTGGGAAGGCAGCCTGAACAGCCTGCGCATCCGGGGGATGCTGGTGCTGTACGGGCAGAGCAGCGGGCCGGTGCCTCCCTTCAACCCACAAGTCCTCAACCAGAAGGGCGGCCTCTACCTAACCCGGCCCTCCCTGTGGCACTACACCCAGACCCGAGAGGAGCTGGAGTGGCGGGCCGGCGATGTAATGCGCTGGGCCCTGGAAGGCCGGCTCAAAATTCGCATCGGGGCCGAGTTCCCCCTGGCCCAGGCCGCCCAGGCCCACCGGGCGCTGCAAAGCCGCGAGACCACCGGCAAGGTGCTGCTGATCCCCTAGCCCCCTGGTACCCCCCGCAGCGAGGGCAGCCAACTGCTCAGGCTGGGGAAGGCAATTACGATCACCAGCACAATGAGCTGGACAATAATGAAGGGAATCACCCCTTTGTAGATCTCGGTGGTCTTGACCTCCGGTGGGGCCACCCCGCGCAGGTAGAAGAGGGCAAAGCCAAAGGGCGGGGTGAGGAAGCTGGTCTGCAGGTTCATGGCCAGCACAATGCCGAACCACAATAGCTTTTGCTGCACGAAGGCCTCGGTGGAGAGGTCGTAGTGGCCAGCCATCTGCAAGGCCTCGGCCTGGGCCGTCCAGATGGCTGTGGCCGCCGGCAGCACCAGGGGCACCACAATAAAGCAAATTTCAAAGAAGTCGATAAAAAAGCCCAGAATAAACACCATCACCATCACAAACACGATGAACCCTATTTCTCCACCGGGCAGCGCCACCAGGATGTCTTTCACCAGCTTATCGCCCTCGAGGCCCCGGAAGATCAGGCTAAAAGCGGTGGCCCCAATCAGGATAAAGATCACCATGCTGGTGAAGCGCGCCGTCTCGACCACGGCATCGTAAAACACCTTCCAGGTCAGGCGGCGGTAGGAGGCCGCCATCAACAACGCTGCAATAGAGCCCACCGCCCCGGCCTCGGTGGGGGTGGCGATGCCAAAGAAAATACTACCCAGCACAAAAACAATCAGCAAAACCGGCGGCACCAGGGCCACCAAAGCCCGCCGGGCCAGCTCCCAACCCTGGTACGGGCGGGCTTCGGGCGGCAGGGCGGGGGCCAGCTTGGGCCGGAACAGGGCCACCAAGGCCACCAGCACAACCAACCCCCCTGAGAGAATAAGGCCCGGTATCAACGCCCCCAAGAACAGATCACCCACGCTGATCCCCAGTTGGTCGCCCAGCACCACCAGCACGATGCTGGGCGGAATGATCTGGCCCAAGGTGCCCGAGGCCGCAATCACCCCCGTGGCCAGGGGCCTGCTGTAGCCGTACTTGAGCATCACCGGCAACGAGATAAGGCCCATCGCCACCACGGTAGCCGCCACCACACCGGTTGTGGCCGCCAGCAGCGTACCCACCAACACCACCGCAATAGCCACCCCGCCCCGGATGGGCCCAAAAAGCTGCCCAACCGTGTCCAAAAGCTGCTCGGCCAGCTTGGATTTTTCTAAAATGAGGCCCAAAAAAATAAAGTACGGGATGGCCAGCAGGGTGTAGTTGGACATAATGCCGAAAATGCGCTGGGGCAGGCTGCCCACAAAACGAATGTCAAACTCTCCAAGGCCAATGCCAATAGCCCCAAAAATAAGCGCCACCCCGCCCAGCGCAAAAGCCACCGGGTAACCGGTAAAAATAAGCACCAGCGCGGCAATAAACATCGCCCCGCCCAGCAGCTCCACGCCACCACCCGAGAGCACCATCTAGGCCACCTCCCCTTCAGCCTCATAGGGCGGCCTGGGCAAGGCCCCACGCAGGTACGCCAGGTTCTTAATGAACTCTGATAGGCCCTGCAGGGCCAGCAGTACAAAGGCTGGAAGCAGCATCAGCTTGAGGGGCCAGCGGGGCAGCCCACCCGCGTCTAAGGAGACTTCCCGTACCTGTATCGAGAAGGCCACCAGTGGCAAAGAGACATAAAAGAGCAGCACGGCAAAAGGCACCACGAACAAAATAGATCCGAGCATATTGACCCAGGCCCGGCCTCGGTCGTCCAGGCGGGCATAGATCACATCCACCCGGATATGGCCGTTGTGTTTGAGCACATACCCTACCATCAGAAGAAAAATCAGGGAAAAAAGATACCACTGCAGCTCAAAGTAAGTGTTGGAGGCCAGGCGGGTTCCCAGGCTCTTATCCAGGCTGCGCCCAATGGCGTTGTAGGCCCCAATAGCGATCATCGGTACCACCAGCCACAGGGTCACACGCCCCACCCATTCGTTGAGCCCATCTATCAGCCGGGCTATTAAAAGCAACGCCTTCAAACCCGGCCTCCCCTAGGTAGAACAACCTGTGCGCGCATTTCGCTAACTCCTTGTTGGCTTCGCTTATGCTAGCCAGCCAACCCTTTTCAGTCAAGCAAAAATCCCCTACGACGTTGTAGGGGATTCGGCCGACGCAGCTTTACCGCAAGGTGCGGACAAAATCATCGTAGCGGAACTCGTTAAGCGCAAACCAGCGGCGGGACTCGTCGCGGAATTTCTTCCAGTTCTCGTAGATGCCACGGTAGGTGGTATCTTTGGCGGCAATTTCTTCGTACAAAGCGGTGGCCTCTCTGTTGGCCGCCTGCAGCACGCTGGAAGGATAGGGTCTAAGCTGGGTGCCAGCCCGCTGCAACCGGGCCAGCGCCGGGGCGTTTTTGGCATCGTATTCGGCTATGGTTCGATCGTTGGCCTCGGCGCAGGCCGCCTTGACAATCTCCTGGTACTCCTTGGGCAGGCTGCGCCAGCGCTCGAGGTTGATCAGAGTGGAAACTGTCGAACCGGGTTCCCACCAGCCGGGGTAGTAGTAGAAGCGGGCCGCCTTGTTCAGACCGAGTTTTTCGTCATCGTAGGGGCCTACAAACTCGGCTGCGTCGATAGCGCCACGGTCGAGCGCCAGGAAGATCTCCCCAGCCGCCAGGGTTTGCACCGTAACCCCCAGGCGGGCCATAACCTGCCCCCCCAGGCCTGGAATGCGGAAGCGCAGCCCCCTGAGGTCTTCAGGGCCCCGGATTTCCCTGCGGAACCAGCCGCCCATCTGCACCCCGGTGTTACCTGCCGGGAAGGTGATGACGTTGAAGTCGGCGGCCACCCGCTGCATGGCCTGCAACCCACCGCCAAAGTAGAGCCAGGCGTTTTGCTGGCGAGGGTTCAGGCCAAAGGGTACCCCGGTATCGAAGGCCAGCGAGGGGCTTTTGCCCACGTAGTAATAGTTAGCCGTATGGCCCATCTCAACGTTGCCGGCCTGCACCACATCCAGCACCTGCAGCCCGGGAGCAATCTCACCCGCCGGATAGGGGGTGATCTCGAACCGGCCATCGGTCATCTCGGCCACCCGCCTGGCCACAATCTCGGCAGCGCCAAACAGGGTATCCAGCGAGCGGGGCCAGCTCGTGGCCATACGCCAGCGCAAACGCGGCAGGGTCTGGGCATAGACCGGGCCAAACACGGTGCTCGCCGCTACGGCACCGACCCCCGCCTTCTTCAAGAAGTCACGTCGCTTCATTAAGCTTCCTCCTTAGCGAAAAGGTATGTTTTCTTGCACGTCTGGTGCGAAGTGATTATATGCTAGCCAATATGGGGCTTCAATAGCGATTTCAAAAACCGCTGCTTATGAAAGAGCCCAGCTTTCTTTTGCGCACAAGCCGAGCTGCAGCAAAGCAGGTTTTCCCAGTGGCGATAGGGCAGTTATCCAGCAATTCCTAACAAAAATTCCATGTTTTTAGCAGCCATCCAGGTAGGTGCTAGCGAATGTAGAAATACGTTTCGGCCACGTCGCGCACCCTCGAGCCCGAACGCTGAATGTAAATAGAGGTCTGCTGATCCCAAAGCGCCAGGCTATAAGTACCCCGGAACACAAAACCGGAGGGATGGGGGGTATCGGTATAGATGGCCCGCACCCGCTGCAAGCCAAGGGGCGGGCGCACCTCGTAGCGGAAGCCGGGCGGCCCCGAAAGCCTATGGGTGCCCGGGTTTAGAAAAACCCGATCGAATTCGTAGGCTACTCCGTCTGGATCTATGCCGACCAAAACCACGTAGCCGGGCCGGGCCAGGCTGATGATAAAGCTCACGCTATCCCCCACCCGGTAGCCAGCCGCCACCCCCCGATCCGGTTCGAAGCGGGTGATGACGGGGCTTAGTTCGACGCCAAAGCGCAGCCCCACCGTAAGACTCGAGCGCGTGGGGAAGCAAGCGGAAATCAGTACCACCAACAAGACAAGCCCTAGCTTTGCACGCATAATTCCTGACACCCATTGTACCCCACCGCGTCCGGCAGTAGCCTTGCTTAAACAAAATCTAAAAAAGCCCGGTTTGGGCCACCGGAGCAAAAGTGCGGCGGTGCGCCCCGCAAGGGCCCAGGGCCTTCAAAGCCCGCAGGTGCAGGGTGGTACCGTAGCCCTTGTGCTGCGCAAAGCCATAGCCCGGGTAGCGTTGCTCGAGCGCCTCCATGTACCGATCCCGCGCCACTTTAGCCAGGATGCTGGCCGCCGCGACCGTGGGGCTATGCCGATCGGCCTTGGGTGGTGCGCGCAGCAGGTGCGGTGCGTCGGGTCGGGATGGGTTGTTGCGCAGATACTGCTGCCACTCCTGCTCTAAGCGCAGGTAATCGGTGAGCAAGGCCTCCGGAGATACCTTAAGCTGCTCCAAGGCTCGAGCAGCCGCCAGGTGGGTTGCCCGCAGAATGCCGAGCCGGTCTATCTCGGCTACCTCAGCCCATCCCACCCCCCAGGCCAGGGCCACTGCCCGGACTTGCTCTGCTAGGTGCTCGCGCGCCCTGGGGGTGAGGGTTTTGGAGTCGCGAAAGGGGTACAGGGCTGGCTCTTTCGGAGGGGGCAGGATTACCGCCGCCGCCACCACCGGCCCGGCCAGCGCACCCCGCCCGGCCTCATCCACGCCGGCCACCCGCAAACCCAGTTTCCACCAGTCGGACTCGAGCGCTGACATTCCGGGCCCAAGCCTACCAGAATCAGGCCGACCATCGGCATTGTGCGGCAACCAACCAGCCCGCTTGTAGGGGGCGGGTGTTTCAAGTAAGAATTCACGGTGTGTCAGGTGAAGCACAAAATCTCGAGCATTGATGTTAGATTGTCCTCATCTATTTGGTACTGGCTATGCTGCCCCGCCCAGCCCCTGACCCCTACGTAACCCTCGAGGTGGCCGATCCCCTCGAGACCTTACGGATTCGCATCACCCTGTGGCTACTTCCCCTCGGGGCTGGGGCCGCTCTAACCGCCTGGGGGCTGTCGGTCACTTCAGACAAGCTATCGCTGCCCGATCAGTATCTACTTTTACCGATGGCCGCAGGGTTTATCGCCCTGGAATTCTACCTCTGGCGCAACCCGCAAAAAATCCGATGGGTTTGGCAGGTTGCTCTAGTCATGATAGCAACCTACGAGATTGTTAGCCTTTTTTATGAAGCCGCCCACAAACTGCACCAGCGCGACGGCATTACCCCTGCAGCCTTGTGGTTTCCCATGGTCTACCTGATGGCCTTCAACCTGTTCAATCGAAGACAGGCCTTGCGTTTTTCGCTGGTGTATCTGGTTCTGGGTTTGCTGGCGGGCGCAGTGGGCATGCTCATGAGCCCTTCCATTAACGTCTCCTCTATCAATACCGCCCTGCAGTTCACCTTTTCCAACATCGCCTACCTGGCCTTGCTGTACATGTTTGCTTACCTGCGCCGGCACTACGCCCAGATGCACCAGATGGCCCATACCGATGCCCTCACCAACCTGACCAACCGCCGGGCCATGCAGCAAAAACTGGAGGGTGAGCTGGATCGGGCCCGCCGCTACAATCGCCCTTTTGCACTCCTGCTGGCCGACCTCGACCATTTCAAACAAATCAACGATACCTACGGCCATTCGGTGGGCGATCAGGTTTTGCGGGAGGTGGCCGGGCGGCTGGCGCAGCACCTGCGTGAGAGCGATAGCCTGGCCCGGTGGGGCGGTGAAGAATTTCTGATCCTGGCCCCTGAAACCGATCTTCAACAGGCCCATCTGCTGGCGCAACGGCTGCTAGGAGCCATCCGCAGCAGCCCCATATCGGGTGTGCAGGTCACGCTCAGCCTTGGGGTGGCCTGCTACCGGCGAGGTGACAGCATCGCCGCCCTGCTAAGCCGCGCCGACGAGGCCATGTACCGGGCCAAGGCCGGTGGCCGCAATCAGATCGTGCTGGAAGAGGAAGAAGACGTTATTATTCCTTCCCACTCCACCACGCCGGAGTCATGAGGACAGCCCAAGGTTCGTGCAGGGAGGGGTTCTCGCCAGGCAGCCAGCCTGATTAGAGATAAGCTATAGCCATGCAACTCGACGAGCTATCGCCCCGCACCCTGCGCGATCCCTACGGCTACAGTGGTAAGTGGCACTTTTATCCCGAGGACGTACTGCCCATGTGGGTGGCCGATATGGACTTCCCCATCAGCCCGGCCATCACCCAGGCCATTGTAGAGCGGCTGCAGGAGCGGGTGGGTTATCCCCAGATGAAAGGGGATGGGCTGCTGCTGGAACGCATTATTCAGCAGCAAAGCCAGTTCGGTCTGGAGGGTCTTACCCCCGAAAACCTGCTGCTCACCACCTCGGTGGTGCCGGCCATCTACGCCAGCGTGCTGGCCCTGAGCAGCCCCGGCGATGAGGTGATCACCCAGGTGCCGGTCTATCCTCCGTTTCTCAACGCGCTCAGCGAGCACCACCGCATCGCCCGGCACAACCCGCTGCAACCCACCCCCAGCGGCTGGGAGATTGACTTTGAGCAGCTCGAGCGCCTGGTGACCCCCCGCACCCGGTTGTTGCTGCTGTGCAACCCCCAGAACCCCACCGGGCGGGTCTTCCGGCGTGACGAGCTGGAGCGACTGGCCGAGTTTGCCCTGCGCCACCGCCTGTGGGTGATGTCCGACGAACTCTGGGCCGACCTGATTTACGAGGGCCAGCACATCCCCATTGCCTCTTTGAGCCCCGAGATTGCCCAGCGCACCGTGACCCTCACCGGGCCCTGCAAGTCGTACAACACCGCCGGGCTGGGCGGCGGGGTGGCCATCAGCCACAACAAGCAGATCCTGAGCGCCATGGCCCAGGTTAGCAAGGGCCTTGGGGGCCACCCCAACGTGCTCGCCATGGCAGCCTGGCGGGCTGCGCTCGAGCACGCCCAGGACTGGCTACAGCAGGTGCGGGCCTACCTGAAAGGCAACCGCGACCTCGTCACCGGGTTTATGCAGCAGCGCCTACCCCAGGTGGGCTACCGGCCCCCGCAAGGCACCTACCTGGCCTGGCTGGACTTCTCACAAACGCCCCTGGCCCAGGAGGTGCACAAGATCATGCTGGAACAGGCCAAAGTCGGCCTCAACGATGGCAGGATGTTCGGGCCGCAGTACCAGGGCTGGCTGCGTCTAAACTTTGCGACCAGCCGCTCGCTCGTACAGGAGGCGCTCGAGCGCATTGCACGGGTAGTCCAGGCGGTCGATTAGGCTCCACCACCGCTTGACCCCCGCGGGAAGCCCCCAGCGGTACAGCCCATCTACCGTTTGAGCATCTCCCGTCCCACCAGCACATACTCCTCCCAGGCCCGCACCGCCCGGGGATCTGGAACGTTTTGCACCAAAGTTCCGGCCAGCACTGCTTTTTCATAGGCTGCCAGGCGATGAACAGCGTGTTTGAAGTGGGGTATGGATCGCGCCCTCAAATAAGCGAAGGCGCGCACCCCCTCGAGGGAGGGAAAGGGCGGCACCAGGGTCACCAGAACCCGCCACGGGAGGTCGCTTAGCATCGGCAAAAACTGCTGCAAACTCGCCAAGGAAAGCAGCCCCGGCGAGGTGGGCACCACCACCAGGTCGGCCTTGCCCGCGTACTCGCGCAGGGTCTTGCCCTTCGGGTGTCCCGCCGTATCAATTACAACGTGCTCAAAGCGCTTCGGTCGGGCCTCCTCCGGGCCGGCCACCTCAAAGGGCAGTCCGGGCCCCTGGCGGGCCCAGACCAAGGCACCCTGGGCGGGGTCGGCATCGATCAGCAAGGTGGGGCCGCGAAGCCGCAAAAACGCGGCCAGGTGCACCGCGGTGGTGGTCTTGCCCACCCCGCCTTTGAGCGAGGTAACCAGGATGCGCATTGCTCGGCAGCCCCCCACCGCAGCAGGGGCTCAGGCGGTGGGCTCAATCAGGCCATAATTGCCGTCACGACGCCGATAAATCACGTTAATCTGCTCGGTATCGGCGTTGCGGAAAACAAAGAAGTCGTGGCCCAGGGCTTCCATCTCGAAGGCGGCATCTTCCGGGGTCATGGGCTTCATGTGAAAGCGTTTGGTACGCACGATGCGGGGCTCGGCCTCTTCCTCGGTTTCGAGGCGGGCGCTTCCAGCCAGAACAGCTTCTGGAACCGCATGGCGCGCGCGCTGAAAGTGGCGTTCTTTGTAGCGCTTGAGCTGGTACTCGAGGCGGTCAATCGAGCGATCAATGGCCGCGTACATATCGGGGTCGGCCTCCTCCACCCGCACAATACCCCCCGGCACATTGACCTGGATCTCAGCCTTGGCCTTGCGCTCAATGCGCGGGCCCTGGGCCATCGAGAGCACCACTTTGGCCTCGACGTTGTTGTCAAAGTAGCGATCCAGGCGGGCCATCTTCTTGTCCAGGTAGTTCTTGAGGGCCTCGGTGATCTCAATTTGGCGACCAACCAGTTTGTAAACGTTCATCATTGCCCTCCAATCGTGTCCCGAGTTGGCTTCCCAGGCGGGGTTTCGGGATGGCGAAGGCACTCGGAAACCTCCACCAAGTCCGAGATTCCCGAAACGCTGCTTTTAGGTTTTCAAAATGCCCTCTCGCCTGGTACCTCAATACTACCATCCCCCAGCGAGGGATATTTGTCCAACTGCTCCATCAGACCAGGCTGTACCTCCCCTCCCGGTCGTCGCGCACCAACTGGCCGGCCTTGAGCACCACCACCCGCTGGGGATAGGCTTCCACCAGATCGCGGGAGTGGGTGGCCACCAGCACGGTGGCCCCTCGAGCGTGCACCAATTTGAAAATTTCCAGCACCGCCAGGGCGTTGGCCGGGTCGAGGTTACCGGTGGGTTCGTCGGCCAGCAAAACCTGGGGGTCGCCCACCAGGGCCCTGGCAATGGCCACCCGCTGGGCCTCCCCCACCGAAAGTTCGTCGGGGTAGGCCCGCTTCTTGTGAACAATCCCCACCTGGCGCAACACACGGGTCACCCGCAGATCCCATTCGTGTCTGGGCACCCCCAGCACGTGCAGGGTGAAAAGCAGGTTCTCTTCGACGGTGCGATCCCTCAGCAGCCGGTGATCCTGGAAGACCACCCCGATCCGCCGGCGGTGCAGGGCAATGCGGTCGCCGTGCAGGGCTTTAAGGTTCTCACCGGCAAAATAAACCGCCCCTGAGGTGGGCTCGAGGCGCTTCAAGATCAGATTTAGCAGGCTCGATTTACCCGCGCCCGAGTGCCCGACCAGAAAAACAAACTCGCCTTTTTTGATTTCCAGGTTCAGGTCGAAGAGGGCCTTGGTCTGGGTACGGGGGTACTCGAGCATCACCCGATGAAAGTGGATCATCGGTTTCCAGGGTACAACAAGGTGCCGCTCGAGAGCTCGGCAATGTTTGCAGGTGAACACTTCGCTCTCATCTACAACCGCTACACTGGGGTCTTAGGTGAACGAGACCATGAAGCGCAGAGCCTGGTTAATTGTGCTGGGTGGCATCCTGGCCGCCCTTGTTTATGCCCAGCTTTCGGGGGGGGTTGCCGAAGCCTTCAACCGCAACCCCTACGGACAAGCCCTGGTACAGACCTATCAACTCCTGCAAACCCAGTATCTGACCCGCCTCGAGCCCGACCAGCTCAACCGCGTGCTCGAGGGCGGCATCAGGGGCATGCTGGGGGCTTTAGAGGACGAGTTTACCAGCTACTCCCCGCCCCAACGGGCCAGTCTGCGCAACCAAGATATCCAGGGTGAGTTCTTTGGCATCGGCGCCACCCTGGCCCCCAACGAAAACGGCGGCGGCGCACGGGTGCAGGGGGTGATCCGGGGCCTGCCGGCCTTCAACGCCGGCATCCGGGCCGGGGATATCATCGTGGAGGTCAACGGCCAGGACGTCACCAAGCTCGATCTGAACGAAATTGTGGCCCAGATTCGGGGGCCGCAAAACACCAAGGTCACCATTGGCATCCGCCGGGAAGGCACCAACGCCATCCTGCGCTTCGAGATGATCCGGCAGCGGGTCGAGATCATCTCGGTCTCCAAAACCATCCTGCCCGGCAACGTGGGGTACGTGGCGCTGGAAACCTTCGGCAACGTGCGGGTCATCGAGCAGCTCAACGCCGCCCTGAACGAGCTGAAGCAGCGGGGTGTGCAAAAGCTGGTCTTCGACCTGCGCGACAACGGCGGCGGTCTGCTGGATCAGGGCTGCCAGGTGGCCCGGGCCTTTATCCGCGAGGGGCCCATCGTGTACACCCGCACCCGCAACGAGACCCGGCTCTACTGCGAGGCCAACGGCCAGGTCACCTGGAGCGGCCCAATGGTGGTGCTGATCAACGGCAACTCGGCCTCGGCTTCGGAGATTGTGGCCGGGGCCATGCAGGACACCGGGCGGGCCAAGGTGATCGGTGAGACCTCGTTTGGCAAGGGTGTGGGGCAGAATGTGATTGATCTGGCCAACGGTGGCGACCTGACCCTGGTCACCTTCGAGTGGCTCACCCCCAAGCGCCGTGGCATTAACAAGCAGGGCATCAAGCCCGACATCGAGGTCAAGGACACCCGCTTTGAGGTGCCGGTGGCCTTTGAGGGCACCGGGGCCAAGCCCGGCGAGACCGTGACCATCACCATCGGCGGCCAGACCTTTACCACCAAGGCCGACGCCCAGGGCAAGTTCAACTTCAGCCAGCCCCGGCCCGCGGTCAACCTGCCCGCCGAGCGCGGCCAGGCCGAGGTAGACCTGAACAAGGACGCCATTTTGCGGCGGGCGCTGGAAGAGCTTCGGTAAGACTGTTGCGCCCAGGCCGAAAGCTCAAAAGCAGGTTTTGCACCCTTGCCAAGAGCTTTCGGCCTTAGGCTTTAAACCGTGGCGATGATCCGGCTGGAAGACCTCAGCAAGCGGTACGGCTCTTTTGTGGCCCTGGACGGCCTGAACCTGGAAGTACGGCCCGGCGAGACCCTGGCCCTGCTCGGGCCCAACGGCGCGGGCAAAAGCACCACCATCAAGGCGCTGGTGGGGTTGTTGCGGCCCAGCCGGGGCCGGGCCCTGGTAGGGGGGGTGGATGTCTGGAAAGACCCGGTGCGGGCCAAGGCCCAGTTCGGTTACGTGCCCGACCGGCCCTACCTATACGGCAAGCTCTCGGGCCTCGAGCTCCTGCGCTTTGCCGCTGGGATCTACCGCCTGCCCAGGGCCCAGGCCGAGGCCCGCATCGAGGAACTGCTGGTGCAGTTCCGCCTCGAGCGCTTCGCTTCCTCGCTGATCGAGACCTACTCGCACGGCATGCGGCAAAAGCTCTCGCTGGCCATGAGCCTTCTGCACGCCCCACCGGCCCTGATTCTGGACGAGCCGATGGTGGGGCTCGACCCCCACGCCACCCGGCTGGTCAAGGACTTGTTGCGCGAATATTCCAAGAACGGGCGGGCGGTGCTCTACGCCACCCACCAGCTTCACCTGGCCGAGCAGGTCGCCGACCGGGTGGCCCTGGTACACCGGGGGCGTCTGCTGGCCCTGGGCTCCCCTAAGGAACTCCTGCACCAGCACGGCTCGAGCGACCTCGAGGAGTTCTTCTTACGCCTCACCGAAGACGCCAGTGAGTCCGCCAGCGTACTGGCCTAGTTGAGGGTGCGGTGGGCATCCGGCAGGCGCAGGGCAAAGGCCGGTATCTCGACGCGGAACAGCGCGCCCAGCATGTTCTGGAAGGTATAGAAACCCCACATTAAGCCAGGGGGGTGGGCCAAGGGGCAAAAACTGTTGTATCTGTAAAGCTGACCGGGCTCGAGGATGGGCTTCTCACCCACCACCCCCTCACCCTCCACGTGCACCACCCCACCCCAGCCGTCTTGAATGAACCATTCCCGACGCAGGAGCTGCACCGTCTCGTGGCCCTGGTTTTCCAGGGTGATGAAGTATACAAAGACGTGCTGCCCGGGCCTCGAGTGCGCCTGGGCGTAGACCACCTCTACCTTCACATGGATGTCGTTCCGGATGGGCAAGCTCGCCGACACTTTATGAGCATAACCCTTCTCCTGTAAATCCGGATGTTGGGGGCGGTACTCCCACTGGAGCGGGAAGAGACTTCAAGAGCAGCACCTCCAGCCCTACATTGGGATTAACGCACTAAACCGTCCGAACTAAAGGGGGTCGTCCTGAAAAACGACCGTTTTCAGGTACAGCGACTCTGGCACATGCAGGCTCCAGGGGTGGTCGGGCGGGTTGTAGTGGACGGCGTGCACCCGCAGGCGGCGGCCTTCATCGGCAGCGGCCCGGCGGGTCACCTCGAGCAGCGCGTCCACGCCCAGGTAGTAGGCACAGCTCGAGAGCCACAGCCAGCCCTCCCGATCCAACAGCCGAAGGGCCGGCCGCAGCAAGTCCACCAGCAGCCGCTTGACCCTGGGCAGTTCGTCGGGCTTTTTAACCAGGGTGGGGGGGTCGAGCAAGACGTGCCGGAAGGGCGGGGTTTTACCTCGAGCCAGATCCTCCAGCACCGCCACCGCATCACCCTGGCGGATATCCACCCGCAAGCCCTGCATCGAGGCAGCCCGATCCAGCACAGCCAAAGCGTCGAGGTCTTTATCCACCGCCAGCGCATAAGCCCCTTTGCGGGCTGCACGCAGTGCAAAGGCCCCCACGTAGCTGTAGACATCCAGCACCCGCTCACCCGGCCCCACCACCTGCTCGAGCCGCCGGCGGTTCTCCCGCTGGTCGAGGTAGTAGCCGGTCTTCTGGGCCAGGGCCAGGGGAATCTGGAAGACCAGGCCGTCTTCCTGCACCTCCAGCACCGATGGCGCCTCACCGTACAGCACACCCACCCGCTCCGGGAGTCCTTCCTGGCGGCGGCTGTCCACATCGGAGCGCTCGTAGATGCTGGCTGGCTGCAAGGCCTCGATCAGGGCCGGTAGCCAGTGCGCCCGCAGGGCTTCCATGGCCCGGTTGCGCACCTGCACCACCAGCACACCACCAAAACGATCCACCACCAGCCCCGGCAGCCCATCGGCCTCGGCGTGCACCAGGCGGTGAAAGGGGTCTAGCTGGGCCCGTTTTTTCTGGGCCCGCTCGAAGCGCTGCAGGAAAAATCTTTTGTCGAGCGGCCCCTCGTCGAAGCGGTAGACCCGCACCGCCACCCGGCTTTGGGGGTCGTAATACCCCACCCCCAAAAAACCCTCTTCTTCGGAATAAACCTGCACAACCCCGGCCTGTTCTGGCACCGAAGCCAGTTCGTCGGCAAACAGGCCCGGATAAAAGTTGCGCACTTTTTTGCCTTTGCCCGCTTTAGCAATTACCCGGTTCACCTGCGCCCTCAATATCGCTTCTTACTTTTTCGACAAACTCAGGAACCTGCCCGGCAAATCAAGGCCCGCAGGTGTGGTAACCTTGAAAAAAAGATGGTGGGCCGTGCAGGACTTGAACCCGCGACCTGGCGATTATGAGTCGCTTGCTCTGACCAACTGAGCTAACGGCCCCCAAGCAGGGACTAGTCTAGCGGGTTTGGTCAATTTGCTCAACGCGGGGGGGGCGGATGCCTGTCCTGGCCGGTTATCTGGTCTTCCAGCTCACCGATGTAGGCGGCCAGGGTATTGCCGGCCTTCTCGATATCCTCGCGCAGTTCGTCCTCCAGCCGGTCTATGCGCTCGGCAATAGCCTGCAACCTGGCCTCCAGCCCCGCCGGGCTCTGGGATTTGAGACCGGCCAGTTCGCCCTCGAGCCACTTTTTCAGCTCCGAGAAGCGGCTGGCCTCGGCCTCATCGGCCAGCTTGCGGGCAGCCAGCAGTTCGCGGGCGTAGCGCTTGACCTCGAGCAGGGCGGCGGTCTCGAGCCCCACCGTATACATAAAATAAATGGCCACCAGCACCGCCATGATGGTAAGCATCACGATGCCGAACGGAGCGGTGATCTGGGTAAAGAAGAGCGAGAGTGTTTTCTCCTCGCTAAAAACGGCCCAGTTTCGCCAGGCGAATACCGCCATCGCGACGATCAGCACCAGTAGGAAAACGTTACGCCCTCGCATCTTCTAGCCTCGTACGATTATATCTCACCCAATTAGCCCGGCTAGGCGCTCGAGGCCCTGCGCAGCCGATCCATAATGGCCCTTCCCAGCCCCACCTCGGGGATCGGCTCCGCGTAAATGGCCTCCAGGCCCAGCCGGTCGAGCTGGTGCAGGGCTTCAAACAGATGGGCGGCAGCCTCCAGCAAGCTGCCAGTTGGAGACAGCACCTTAACCACCTTGAACCCCTTGGGCACCTCCTGAAAGGCCAGGTAGCCCACCCGCTTGCGAAGGCCCAGGGGTATCTCGCTGGGCGGGGCGATGCGAATGGGGGTATGGGGCGCGTAGTGCTGGGGCAACTGGCCCGGAACCAGGGGTTTTTCCCGCGCCCCCACCTGCAGCTCCAGCCTACCCAGCACCCTCTCCAGCTCCTCCACCGCCACCGCACCATAGCGCAGCACGGTAGGTTTCTCGGCTAGCAAAACAATGGTGGACTCTACCCCAAACTCGGTTCGCCCCCCATCCAGGATCAGATCCACCCGCCCCCCCAGCATCCGCTCGACGTGTTCAGCCCGGGTGGGGCTCAGGTAGCCAAAGGGATTGGCGCTGGGTGCGGCCAGCGGCAGGCCAGCCCGCCGGATCAGCTCCTGGGCCACCGGGTGGGCCGGCATGCGCACCGCCACCGTCGGGAGCCCCGAGGTCACGAGGCCTGGCACCCGCTCCGACCTGGGCAGCACCAGCGTGAGGGGGCCCGGCCAGAAGCGCTCCATCAGCCGCTCGGCCAGCGCTGGAACCTCCTGTACCACCTTTTGCAGCATCCCCCGATCGGCCACATGGACGATCAGTGGGTCGAAGCTGGGGCGCTGTTTAGCCTCAAAGATTCTGGCCGCGGCCCGGGCGTCCAGGGCATTGGCCCCCAGGCCGTAAACGGTCTCGGTCGGAAAAGCCACCAGCCCACCACTGCGGATAATCTGGGCGGCGCGCTCGAGGTTTTCGGGGGTGGGCGGTACAACCATACCAACCCGCACATCATAGCAGAGTGGGTTTAGTAGCCTGCAAGCGAAGCGGTAGACTGAGGCCATGAGTTGGCTACAACGCCTCAAAGAAGGCCTGAGTAAAACCCGCGACAACCTGGTCAAAGCCATCCCCTGGGGCGAAGACCCCGAGGCGGTGTTGGAGGAGCTCGAGTTCGCCCTGATCGCCGCCGATGTGGGGGTGGAGGCCACCCAGGAAGTTCTGGAAGAGGTGCGTCAGTCGGGCAAAAAAGACCTGCGCGAGGCGCTAAAACAGGCCCTCACGGTACAGCTCGAGCCCGACCGCTTCCGGGCCAAAATCCGCAAGGCGGGCTTCAACCCCAACGCTAAAAAATCCACCGTGGAGCCCGCCGGCAAGGTGATTCTGATGGTGGGGGTCAACGGGGTGGGCAAGACCACCACCATCGCCAAGCTGGGGCAGTACTACCAGAGCAAGGGCAGAAGCGTGATGTTCTGCGCCGGCGACACCTTCCGGGCCGCGGGCGGGGCCCAGCTCGGGCTGTGGGGGGAACGGCTGGGCATCCCGGTGATTCAGGGGCCGGAGGGTTCCGACCCCGCCGCCCTGGCCTTCGACGCGGCCTCGGCCCGCAAGGCCCGGGGCCTGGATCTGCTGCTGGTGGACACCGCCGGGCGGCTGCACACCAAGCACAACCTGATGGAGGAGCTGGCCAAGGTCAAGCGCTCCATCGCCAAGGCCGACCCCGGCGAGCCCGGTGAGGTCTGGCTGGTGCTGGACGCGGTCACGGGGCAGAACGGCCTCGAGCAGGCCAAAAAGTTCCACCAGACCGTGGGCCTGACCGGGGTGATCGTCACCAAGCTGGACGGCACCGCCAAGGGGGGGGTGCTGGTGCCCATCGTGCGTACGCTGGGCGTGCCCATCAAGTTTATCGGGGTGGGCGAGAAAGCCGACGACCTGCAACCCTTCGACGCCGGCGAGTTTGTGGAGGCTCTGCTGGGCGCATGACCCCCCGCGACCTGTACCCCCTGTACCGCCCGCTGGCCTCCAGGCTGCATTCCGGCGAGGTAGAAGGCATCCCCTACCTGCTCCAGCCCAACTGCCCCCTGCTGCTCGCCAACACCGCTTTTGGCTACCTCGAGGCCGCCCAAAAGGAGCTCGAGGCCCGTTTCCGGGCTGTGGGAGCACCCCCAGCCTTTACCGTGCTCGAGGGCTCCGAAACCTCGGCCTTGCTGGCATCGGGCTACCAGGCGACGGCCGCGTTCGAGCTTTGCCAGTCCGAGCCCAGCCCCCGCGCCCACTGGACCGAGCAGGTGCCCTGGTCGGAGGCCTGGTCCATCGCGCGCATCCTCACCGAGGCCTACCAGGCCCCCCAGTGGCGCTTTGCCCTGGCAGAGCGGGTCGGTAAGCTGCTGCAAGACCCCCACAGCCAGGCCTTTGTGGCTTACCTCTACGGCGATGCGGTAGGGGCCATCCTCACCCATCAGAACATCGGCCTCCTGGCCGGAGTGGTGCCCCCACGGCTGGGGAACGGGGTGGGCGCGGCCCTGGTGGGGCGCATCCACCCCCGGCTCTTCGTGCGCCTGGCCGGAACCGAGGCCGAGCTGCCTGGCCGCGTCCTAAGCCGCTTCATACGTTACGCCTTAGAATGAGCCCGATGCAGACCCAATCCACCCCGCTCGACAGAAACGCGCTCTTACTGGCCTTTGCCTGGCTGGTGGCGCTGGTCGCCACCCTGGGCAGCCTCTACTATTCCGAGGTGCGCAACTTTATCCCCTGCACCCTGTGCTGGTACCAGCGCATCGCCATGTATCCCCTGGTATTGATCCTGGGCCTCGCCACCTGGCGCAACGACGTTCATATCCGGCCCTATGCCCTCACCCTGTCGCTGGTGGGCCTGTTCTGGAGCAGCTACCACCTTCTGGAGCTATGGGTGCCGGGCCTGGCCCCCAACGTCTGTAAAGGCCCCATTCCCTGCAACGTGGAGTACATTCCCAGCTTCCCCATCCCGCTGCAGGCTGGTATCGCTTTCACGCTTATCTCGCTGGCGCTGTTTTTGCTGCGCCCCACCCGGCGTTCGTAGCGGCTAGGCGCTTTTACGCACCCAGTAGGTCACCCAGAGGGTGCAGAACAGGGCCACGCCCAGGGGTAGGGCGATGGTGAGCGCCAGGGTGGGGTCAAAGAGCGCAAAAAGCGCGCCAGCACCCATCAGGATGAGGGCAGTGAAGGCAAAGGCCCGGTGCCCGGAGAGCTCGAGGCGCTCAACCAGCGACCTCTTCTCGGTTGTGTTCTGGCGCAGGGCTTTGGTCAGGCCCAGCATGGCGTACCAGGCCAAAGCCAGCATGACCGAGATCACCAGCAGCGCATCGCGCCAGGAGCCCACAGTCTGCACCAGCCACACGTAGAGCAGTTGGGTCGCCAGCGTAAGGCCCAGGTGGATGCGGCTTTGCAGGCGGTTCTGGGCCGGGCTCAGGCTCACCTCCGCCGAGACCCATAGGGCCATGGCCCAGGCCAGGAGCGCAAACACCAGGGCCAGCAAAAGGTCAATAGCCATCGGTCACCACGTTGAGCAGGGGCTCACCCCGCAGGTAGCGCGCCACCTGCTCCCGCACCAGCCGGAAGCCCCGCTCGAACAGCTTGGGGGTGGAGCCGGCGATGTGGGGGGTGAGAAAAACCTCCGGCAGCGACCACAGCGGGTGTCCTTCGGGTAGGGGCTCGGGGGCGGTCACATCGGTGACCAGGCGCACCCGCTGGGCCCGGATGGCCTCCACCAGGGCCTCCTGGTCTACGGTTTTGCCCCGCCCCGCATTCACAAACAGCACCCCCGGCTTCATCAGGGCCAACTGGGCTGCCCCCACGAGCTTATCGGTCTGCGGTGTGTAGGGCAGCAGGTTTACGATCACATCGGCCTTTGGGAGCAGCTCGGGCAGCTCGGCCCAGGTGTGCACGCCCGGGCGGGCCGTGCGGGCCACCCGCAGGAACGAGACCCCAAAAGGAGCCAGGCGCTCCTCGGTGGCTCTGGCGATGGAGCCATAGCCCAGGAAGAGCACGGTGGAGCCCTCGAGGTCGTCCACCCAGCGGTAGGCCCAGCGCTGCTCGTGCTGAGCATCGCGGAACTCGGGAAAGCGCTTGATGGCGCTCAGTATCGCAGCCACAATCCACTCCGAGACCGGAATGTCGTGCACGCCGGCAGCGTCACACAGCACCAGGCCGGGGGGCAGGTAGGGCAGAATCCAGTCCACCCCGGCGGTGAGGGTCTGCACCACCTTGAGCTCTTTGAGGTTGGGGAGCTCGGCGAAGAAGCGCCGGGCCCCGCCATAAGGGGCCACCGCGAACTCGGCCTGGAGGGCCTTCTCCGACAGAGGCCCCTCTTTGGGCAAAAAAGCGATCTCCACCCCTTCCGGAAAACCCTGCAGCAACCGGGCCTCCACCGCTTCGGGAACCAGTACGATCATCAAGGGTTACTATATCGTGCCGGGGGCCTCCCCAAAGCCTGTACAATCACCCTAGCCGTGAGCAATGCGACCGATATTCAAACCCGCAAGCGCAAGCACCTCGAGGTCTGCCTCCGGGAGCCCGTGGCATACACCCGGCTCACCACCGGGTTTGAGCGCTACCGCCTGCGCTACCGGGCGCTGCCCGAGCTGGCGTTGGAGGAAGTAGACCTGACCACCCGGTTTCTGGGCAAAACCCTACGGGCCCCCTTTCTGATCGGGGCCATGACCGGCGGCGAGGCCCACGGGGGGCGCATCAACCGGGCCCTGGCCCAGGCCGCCGAGCAGCTGGGGGTGGGCATGATGCTGGGCAGCCAGCGGGTGATGCTCGAGCACCCCCAGGCCCGCGCCAGCTTCCAAGTGCGCGCAGTAGCCCCCAACACCCTGCTGGTGGGCAACCTGGGGCTGGTGCAGCTCAACAAGGGGTACGGCCTCGAGCACCTCGAGCAGGCGGTCAAACTGGTGCAGGCCGATGCCCTCGCCCTGCACATCAACCCCCTGCAAGAAGCCCTGCAGGTGGGGGGCGACACCGACTTTAGGGGCCTCCTGGATAAGCTGCGGGGCCTGCTGCCCCAGCTACCTTTTCCGGTGGTGCTCAAAGAGGTGGGCCACGGCATCGGGCGGGAAATTGCCCAGCAACTGGCCCCCCTGCCTTTTGCCGCGCTGGACGTGGCCGGCGCCGGCGGCACGAGCTGGGCCCGGGTGGAGGAGCTGGTGCACCACGGGCGCATCCTGCACCCCGAGCTGGTGGAGGTGGGCATCCCCACGGCGCAGGCCCTGGTGGAGTGCCGGAGCGTGCTGCCCCACCAACCCCTCATCGCCTCGGGGGGCATCCGCAACGGCACCGAGGCCGCCAAGGCCCTGGCCCTGGGCGCGCAGGTGGTGGCGGTGGCCCGCCCGCTGCTGGAACCGGCCCTACAGGGCCCCGAGGCGGTGGTGGCATGGATCAAAAACTTCCTGCACGAACTGCGGGTTGCCCTCTTCGCCATCGGGGCCCGCACCCCGGCCGAGGCCCTGGGCCGCATCGAACAGGTGCAGTAAAAAAGCCCCCGGCGCCGGGGGCTTTTGATTCTGGTTGCGGGGATAGGATTTGAACCTATGACCTTCGGGTTATGAGCCCGACGAGCTACCAGACTGCTCCACCCCGCGTCGGTCGCCGCATGTGACAGCTTTTACATATTAACCGCGAACGCCCATTTGGTCAAGACTGCTATAAGAACGCGAGGTTCATTTGCCGCTTGTGCCCTTTCTTCACGTGCTACAATGGGCCGCAAGATGAGTTTTAACTTGAAGGAGACGCTATGAAACAACTTTTGTGCGCGGCGCTTCTATTTGTTTCGCTGAGCTGGGCGCAACAAAGCCAGCCTCCTGCGATAGAGCAGACCCTGCAGCAGGCCCAGGCCGCCCTCGAGGCCGGGCGTCTGAACGAGGCCGTGCAGGGTTTTGAAGCTGTGATTGCTCGCGACTTCACCAACTACAGCGCGCACTTCGGACTGGGGCTGGCCCTATACCGCCTGGGTGATTTGCGGGGGGCAGCCTTCGAGTTCACCCAGCTCACCGTTCTCGACCCCAACCGCTTTGAGGGCTGGTTCAACCTGGGGGTGGTGCGCGACCGCCAGGGCCAGGCCGCCGAGGCCGCCGAGGCCTTTGGCAAGGCCATCGAGGTGGGCGAGAAGGCTGGCCTTGGCCTCAACGAGCTCAAACCGGCCTATATAGGCCAGGTTAAGGCCCTGCGCACCCAGGGCCAGCATGAGGCCGCTGCAACTGCTGCCCGCAAGGCGCTGGAAAAAGCCTCTGGCGACCTCGAGCTGACCTCGCTGCTGGCCGATAGCCTGGTCAAAGCCAACAAGCCCCTCGAGGCCCTACCCGTGCTGTACCAGATTCTAGCCAAAGACCCGGCCAACACCCAGGCCGTCTCGCAGATTGCCGATATCTACATGGCCCAGGGCCTGCCCCTGCGGGCCCTGCGGGAGATCGACCGAGGGCTGGAGGCCGCCAAAGACAACGCCGTGCGGGCCCAATTGCTGCTCAAGAAATCCACCCTGCAGCAGGGCCGTGAGCAGCAGGCCACCCTGCAGGAGGCCGTCCGCCTCGACCCCAAACTGTGGGCGGCGCACTACAACCTGGGTGTGGCCCGCCTGCGCGATGGCAACGCCCGGGGGGCGCTGGAGTCCTTCCAGAACGCCTATGCCCAGAACCCCGACGAGCCCAGGGTGCTGCTGGGTTTGGCCACCACCCACGACCGCCTGGGCCAGGCCGCTGAAGCCGCCCGCTTCGCCGAAATGGCCGCCAAAGCCAGCCAGGGTACCGACCGGCTCGAGGCCCTGTTCCTGCAAGGCAAGTCTGCATACACCCTGCGCCGCTACAGCGAGGCAGCCGAGTTGCTGTCACAGGTAACCCAGCAAAAAGCCGATAACGCCGAGGCCTGGTTCTTTCTGGGGGTTGCGCAGTTCAACCTGAAGGACTATGCCGCCGCCGCCGAATCGCTGGAAAAAGCCCAGGCCCTGGCCCCTAGCGCCGCCACCGCGGCCAACCTCGGGGCTGCGCTCTACTCGGCGGGAAGGTACTCCGATGCCGAGCGGGTGCTCTCCCAGGCGGTAACCCTGGATGGCCGCAACGCGGTGGCCTGGTACAACCTGGGCCTCACCCTGCGCTCGCTGGGCCGCGTGGCCGAAGCCCGACGGGCCTGGCAGCGCTCCGCCGACCTGGGTTACGCCCCAGCCCGCGATTTATTGCGGTAGATTGATGGCATGGGTTGGATTCGAGCAAACTGGTTGGATGCGCTGATCTTCCTCTTGGTTGCAGCCATTATGGCAGGTGTGGTGTTCTTTTTGGTCGGGGTTAATCCGTTTAGCGGCCCGCAGGGGAATCCGGCCCCCCCACCAACCGCTGCACCCCCACCCCAGACGGCCCCTGCAACCCCACCGCCCGAGCCACAAACCCCAGCTCCAGCTCAATCGAAGCCCCAGCCCCAGACCGAGCCCGAGCCTGTGGTAACGCTCCTACCTGTTCCACAAGCCCCCACCACCTCATCCTCGAGCAGCAAGCCCGTTCCGGCCCCTCCCAAGGTGACGGATCGCAGCCCCACAAGCCCACAACCAACAACCCGTTCCGTTGCTCCAAGCAGCGAGCGCCCGAGCCTAAGCGCCGATGCAGGGGGCGGTTGGCGGGTGGTGGTGGGCGCCTTTGGCGACCGCGAAAACGCCGAACGCCTGACCACAACCCTGCGCCAGCAGGGATACCCGGTGGGCCTCGAGGCCGCCGGCAACCTCACCCGGGTCTGGGTGGGCCCTTACAGCACCCAGGATCGGGCCCGCGCCGTTGCTGGCACCCTCGAGCAGTACCAGCCCCAGGTGGGCCGGGTTCCGACCCCTACACCCCGCGCAGAAACCACTCCAGAGGCTGGCCGCTACCTTCAGGTAGGGGCTTTCCGCAAGGCCCAGAGCGCCCAGGCGGTTATCGAGGCCGTGCGGCAGGCCGGCTACCCGGTGGTGCTGGTGGAGGAAGGCGGCCTGGTCAAGGTTCGGGTCGGCCCCCTCGAGGACACCACCGCGGCGGCTACCGATTTGCGGGCCCGGGGCCTCGAGGTTCTGGAGGTTCGCTAGATGCAGCAAATAGGAGTGTTCTATGGCTAAAGTACCCAGTGCGGCCATCTCCCGCCTGGTCACTTATCTGCGGATTTTGGAAGACCTCGAGGCCCGGGGGATCAACCGCACCTCCTCCGAACAACTGGCCGAGGAGGCCCAGGTCACCGCCTTTCAGGTGCGCAAAGACCTCTCGTACTTCGGCAGCTACGGCACGCGGGGGGTGGGCTACACGGTGCAGGTTTTGCGCCGGGAGCTCCGGCAAATTCTGGGCCTGAACCGCCGCTGGGGCCTCTGCATTGTGGGCATGGGCCGCCTGGGCCAGGCCATCGCCGACTACCCCGGCTTCAGCGAGATCTTCGAGCTAAGGGGCCTGTTCGACCGCGACCCCTCCAAAATTACCACCACCTTCCGGGGTTTGCAGGTCGAAAGCATGGATAACCTGCCGCGGGCCATAGCCGAAAGGCGCATCGAATTCGGCCTTCTGGCGGTTCCTGCAGATTCGGCCCAGGCAGTGGCCGATCGTCTGGTAGAGTCAGGTATCAAGGGCATCCTGAACTTCGCTCCAGCAGTTCTGGAGGTGCCCAAGGAAGTCGCGGTGGAGAACGTAGATTTTCTCACCGGACTGAGCAGGCTCTCGTTCTTCGTCTTAAACCCCAAATGGAGAGAGGAGATGATCGGATGAAAAGGTTCATCGCGCTGGTAATAGCGGCTTTTGCACTGGCCGGCTGTAGCAACTTTGTAACCGACTTTGGGATTCCCACCCTACGCTTCCACCCGGTATCGTTTGGGCCCGCTGCAGGTGGTTACCAGGTCTCGTTTGAGGTGCAGCCCATACCCGGCAGTCCGTCCGCCTATGTTACCCGCATCTACATCAACGGCACGCCCTCCCAGCTATCCGGGTTTGGTGTAGCCGAGTGCCTGCCTCCAACCACCGCCGATGCCTGCCCTAAACTGGCCCAAACCCTTACTTTTGCCGCCAACCCAGGCACCCTGGAAATTACCGGCTATCAGGCCCAGAGCCTGAACGGTACCGTGCGCGATATTACGCTACCTGCTCCAGTACTCATTAATCCGTAGACTCTTTTGGGTAGGCCGGTTTTTTCTGCTCTTCTTCCAAGCTATAATCGTTTAGATGAGCATCAAGGACTTTACCCCCGACCTACCCACCTTGCTAGAAGCCTTTGAACTACGCCTGCGCGAGGTGGTGCGCTCGGAGGTGGAGTTCGTCCGGCTCATTGAAGAAGACCTGGTCACCGCAGGGGGCAAGCGGGTGCGCCCCCGGCTGGTTTTTTTGGCCAGCAACGCCCTGGGGGGGGTGCCCTATGCCATGGAGCTGGCCCTGGCGGTGGAGCTTTTGCACTCGGCCTCGCTCCTGCACGACGACCTGGTAGACGACGCCGAGACCCGGCGCGGCAAGGAAGCCGCCTTTCGCAAATACGGCAACGCGGTCTCGGTGCTCTCGGGCGACTACCTACTCTCGCGGCTGATGGCCTTGCTGGCCCAGACCGGGCGCATGGAGCTGGTGGCCATGTTCGCCGAGACCGCCCGGCAGCTCTCCGAGGCCGAGGTGCTGCAGTTTCAGGTGGCCGCCTTGCACGACTACTCGCTGGAAAACTACGAGCGCATCATTGATGGCAAAACCGCCTCGGTGATGCGGGTGGCCTGCGAGGGGGCTGCGGTGCTGGGGGATGCGCCCCCGGCAGAGCGCGAGGCCCTGGCCCGTTTTGGCTCGTTCTATGGCCAGGCCTTTCAGATGCGCGACGACTATCTGGACTTGATGGGCACAGCCGAGGTGCTGGGCAAGCCCGCAGGCGGGGATGTGCGCGAGGGCAAGGTGACCCTAATCACCCTGCGGCTTCTGGAGGCCTACCCCGAAGAGGTCGGGGCCATCTTCAAGCGCCGGGCCGCCAAACCGGGGGATATCGCCCGTCTGCAGGAGCTGGCGGTGCGTTCGGGGGCCGACCTCGAGGTCACCGAGGCCATCGCCGCCCGGGTGGATCGGGCCATCGCTGCCTTGCGAGCCCTTCCCCACTCGGCTTACCGCGATGAGCTCGAGGCCCTGGCCCGGCGCGAGCTGGTGCGGATTAAGTAGGCCCTACCCCTCGACGGGTGTGGGCTTGCCATGCTCGTCCACCGCCACATAGGTGAGGTTGCCTTTGGTAGCCAGCACCTTGGGCTCGCGTAGGTTCTCGCGGTACACCTCGACCTCGACCGTGAGCGAGGTGCGACCGACCCGCACGACTTTGGCCACCACCTCCAGCAGGTCGCCTACCTTAATGGGCACCTCGAACACCACCTCGCCCACCCGCACCGTCACGCAGCGCTTGCGGGCGTGGCGGATGGCTGCATAGGAGCCCACCTTATCCATCAGACCCAGAACAAAACCGCCAAAAGCATTGCCGCCGGGGTTGGCGTGCTCGGGAAAAACCAATTCCAGGGTGCGGGCTTCGCTCATAGCACCCACCTTATACCAGATTCAGCCTCCCTACGACGAACTCCTCGGAACAGGTATACTCTTAGGCGTTGAAAACAGAGCGGTTTTCAAAAAACTTGCGACGCTTGAAAGCAGAGAAACCGCGCTAGGGGCCAGCATCCAGAGCACGGGCCCCACACAACGGAGGTTGCGTCATGCCACTCAGAAACGCCTACCGCCCCCCTGGCGACTCGAGCCTGTGGGATAGTTTTTTGCGCCGCCTCGAGACCACCATCCAGGTAGCCAGGATTCACCCCGCCACCATCCAGTACCTGACCCACCCCAAGCGCATCGTAGGGGTCTCGCTACCGGTGGTCATGGACGACGGAGGGGTGCGCAACTTTACGGCCTACCGGGTCATTCACAACATCGCCCGCGGCCCGGCCCTCGGAGGGGTGCGCTACCACCCCGAGGTGGGGCTGGGCCAGACCTGCGGCATGGCCGCCTGGATGACCCTTAAATCGGCGGTGTTTGGCCTGCCGTTTGGCGGCTCGGCTGGGGGCGTGGTGGTAGAACCCGCCAAGCTCTCCAGGCGGGAGCTCGAGCGCCTTTCGCGCCGTTATGTGACCGAGCTCATCGAGCTCATCGGCCCGGACGAAGACGTCCTGGCCCCCGATGTGGGCACCAACGCCACCGTGATGGCCTGGTTCCAGGACACCTTCACCATGACCCGCGGCCAGACCACCCTCAGCGCCGTGACCGGCAAGCCCACCCCGCTGGGGGGGGTGGCCGTGCGGGACGAGGGCGGTGGGCAGGGGCTGGTGTACACCCTGGCCGACCTGGCCCGGGCCAAGGGCTGGCCGCTGGACGGCGCCAGCATAGCCATCCAGGGTTTTGGACAGGTGGGCAGCGCCGTGGCCCGGTACGCCGTCAGGGAAGGGCTGAAGGTGGTGGCGGTCTCCACCAGCCGGGGCGGGGTGTACAACCCTGAGGGGCTGGATGTGGCGGCCCTCGAGCAGCACTATGCCCTGCACGGCCACCTCGAGGGCTTCCCCGAGGCCAAATTCATCACCAACCACGAGTTGCTCACGCTCAAGGTCAACTACCTGGTTCCCGCGGCCATCGAGGGCGTAATTCACGAGCACAATGCCCGGCAAATTGCCGCCGAGGTGGTGATCGAGGGGGCCAACGGGGCCATCACCCCCGAGGCCGAGTACCTGCTCAAGCTGCAAGGTGTTCAGGTGGTGCCCGACATCCTGGCCAACGGCGGAGGCCTGGTGCTCTCGTACCTCGAGTGGGTACAGGATCTCTCGATGCTTTTCTTCGAAGAGGCAGAAGTGCAGCAAAAGCTGCGGGAGTTTATCCACCAGAGCTTGCAGGCGGTGCTCGAGCGGGCAAAGCCCCTCCAGGGCGACCTGCGGGCCGGTGCGTATGCCCTGGCCCTCGAGCGCATCAACGAGGCCACCCGCCTGCGGGGGGTGTATCCATAAAGGTTCTTGGTCAATCGGCGATCCGCTTTCCGGAGGAATGCATGAAATCTGAACCCCTTTCCTATCTTTGCAGCGACAATATCGGCCCCTGGGAAATCTACCTGGCCCAGGTGGATCGCGTCACCCCCTACCTGGGCAAACTGGCTTTCTGGGTGGAGGATCTCAAGCGACCCAAGCGCGTCCTAATCGTGGACGTGCCCGTCCAGATGGACGACGGCTCGGTGGCCCACTTTGAAGGCTACCGGGTTCACCACAACACCTTCCGCGGCCCGGCCAAAGGCGGTATTCGCTATCACCAGGACGTCACCCTTTCCGAGGTGATGGCCCTCGCAGCCTGGATGACCATCAAGAACGCCGCGGTGGGGCTGCCCTACGGGGGCGGTAAGGGCGGCATCCGGGTAGACCCCCGCAAGCTCAGCCCTGGCGAGATTGAGCGCCTGACCCGGCGCTACACCTCCGAGATTGGCATCATCATCGGCCCCGACAAGGACATCCCCGCCCCCGATATGGGCACCGGGGCCCGCGAGATGGCCTGGATGATGGACACCTACTCCATGAACGTGGGCCGCACCGCGCCGGGGGTGGTTACTGGCAAACCTATTGCGGTGGGTGGCTCGTTGGGGCGGCAGGACGCCACCGGGCGCGGGGTGTTTGTGACTGCTGCCGCCGCTGCAGAAAAAATCGGGCTGCCCGTGGCGGGTAGCCGGGTGGCGGTGCAGGGCTTCGGCAACGTGGGCAACGCCGCCGCCCGCATTTTCCACGACCACGGGGCCAGAATTGTGGCGGTCTCGGACGTCACCGGCGGCATCCGCAACGACGGCGGCATCGACCCCTACGACCTCACCACCTACGTCCGGCAGATGGGCGGTGTGAAGGGCTACCCCAAAGCCGAGCCCATTCCAGCCCCCGAGGTACTCACCACCCCCTGCGAGTTCCTGGTTCCGGCCGCCCTGGAAAAACAAATCACCGAGGCCAACGCCTGGAAGGTGCAGTGCAAAATTGTGGCCGAGGGCGCCAACGGCCCCACCACCCCCGCCGCCGACGATATCCTGGCCGAGCGCGGGATTCTGGTGATACCCGATGTCATCGCCAACGCCGGCGGCGTAACGGTGAGCTACTTCGAGTGGGTACAGGATTTCAACAGCTTTTTCTGGACAGAAGACGAGATCAACGCCCGGCTCGAGCGCCTTATGCGCCAGTCCTTCGAGGCGGTCTGGCAGGTGGCGCAGGACAAAAAAGTAACCCTGCGCACCGCCGCCTACATTGTGGCCGCTACACGGGTGCTGGAGGCCCGCTCCTTGTTGGGCCTGTACCCGTAAAATTCGGGTCGAATAACCCAGGAGGGCCTCGGCGCCTTGGCGTATGCTAAGTGTGTGACGCTCAGCAACACCTGGCCTCGCCACGGCAAAGTGACCCTCAAACCCTTTACCGAAGCCCTCACCGAGACCGAGTGGCGGCGCTTTTACGAGTGTTTTCGTGATCCGGAGATTGCCGAGTGGAACGGAAGCCGTCCACTCAGGATGCCCCTGTGGCTTTTCAAGCGGGTGGTGATGGGTGAGGTCAGCCGGGGCGATCGGATGGGGTTTGGCATCCTGGACGAGAACGGGGAGTGGCTGGGCACGGTAGAGCTTTACGAGATGAGCCGCACCGAGGCCACCCTGGGCATCCTGATTGGCGCCAAAGATCGTTGGGGACAGGGCTACGGCACCGATGCGGTTCGGGCAGTGCTCGAGTACGCCTTCTGCACCCTGCGGCTGCAAAAGGTCAGGCTGCGCACCTACAAACACAACCTTCGAGCCCAACGAGCCTTCCAGAAGGCCGGCTTTCGCTACCTCGAGCCCCCACCCGCCCCGACCCCCCGCTTCAATTTCGGCCTGGCTCCCAAGGCTGAGTTTGTGCCCATGGAGATTACCAGGGAAGACTGGACGTGCTACTGACCTGAGCGCAACCATAGCGCGCCCCTGGGGGCCAGGGTCAGGCCGGGCCTGGGCTGGGGATCGCCTTGCAGGGGCTCGAGCGGCCCAAAAAGCGAAAGGGCCACCCCCAGCACCATCTGGGCGAAGTGCATCCCCAGGCAGGTGCGCTCCCCCCCGCCAAACGGCAGATACCCCCAGGCCGGGATGCGGCCCTCAAAACGCGCCGGGTCAAACACCAGGGGGTTCTGCCACAGGTCGGGGTGGCGGTGGGTCAGGTAAGGGCTGTAAAGGGCCAGCGCGCCCTGGGGGATGAATATCCCCTCGAACTCGAGGGCCCGCGCCACCCGGCGGCTCCCGATAAAGCCCGGCGGGTACAGGCGCAGGGTCTCCTTGATGAGCAGGGGATGCCCTGCCGGGTGATGCCAGTCGGGGTAGCAGGCCGCGTGCCACAGGGCCCAGGCCAGGGTGTGGGCGGTGGTGTCGTAGCCGGCCGCCAGCCCGATCAGGACTTCTTCCAACGGCAGATGGGCAGCCAGCCCAAGGCCCCTGGCCTGCATCTCCCCTATCCGGCGGCGCATCCGGGCAAAAAGCAAAGGCCGCGGCCACAGGGGAGCGGGAAAGGGCTGTTTGAGCGGTGCCAGGAACCGGGCCAGCTCGGCTTTGGGAAACTGCCCCTCAAAGTAGGCCACATTGAGGCTGGTCTGGGCCACCTCCGAGGCCCAGCGGTTGGCCTCGAACACGCCCTGGGGCCGGATTTCTTGCAAGGCCGCCCGGATGCGGGCCTCGAGCCCCCCCAGGGCCCTGGCGTGGAAATGGGGGTTGAGTTCCTGGCGCCTGGCCCTGTGCGCGGGGGCGTCGGTGGTGATGATGCCGCCGTTCAGGTAGGGCACCAGGCTGGAAAAGCTGCCTTTAGAGCGGAAGGTTTCCAGGTCGCCAAGCAGCCGCCGGTTCCACTCGGGGCTGTACCCCACCACCGCCAGGCGGCCCAGACCCAGGGCAAAGATGGGCCCCAGGGCCGCCCCTTCCTCGAGCAAGGCCAGTGGCTCCCCCGCCCAGCGCGGCAGGTGGGCCAAAGGCCCCCAGGGATACCCTCTGGGCTGGGGCAGCCCGCGCAGCCCAGCTTTTGAAGCGCCCTTAAGGTTCAAGCCCATTCCCTCCACGCGTTCTATCCAGGAGCCAGCCCGCCCCGTTCCAGCCCGAAAGCATGGAAAGCGGAACCCCCCCGCCAGGGTGAACCGTTCCACCCACCTGCGCGAAATTGCGCAGACCCGCCACCCCCCAGCCAGGCCGCAAAGCCCCCAGCAGGCCGTGCGGGGCCCGCCCGTACAAAGCCCCACGGTAGGCGGTCAGGCTGTAGTCCTGGGGGCTCATGGCCCGCCAGGCCGCAATGGGCAGGGGGTGTACCTGGGCAAGCTTGTCCAGCAGTAGCCGGGCGTAGCCCTCGGCTTCTGGGGGCTCTGCCCGGCCCATCGGGGGTGCGTTTACCAGCAAAAAGGCGGCCTCGCCGTCGGTGTGCAGGTACAGGGTGGGATCCTGGGGCCAGCGCCCGGCCGCGATCGCCTGCCACTCGGCCCGGTAATCTGGCGAAAAATAGATATGGTGGCCCAGCGGCACCGCCTCGGCCAGCTTGAGTAGCAGCGCAAAGCCCGAGACCCCCAGGGCATAGCCCGGAAGGGGCAGTCCCAGCCACTTCAGGGTGAAGTGCCGGTCGGCCGCCGAAATGTACAGGTCGGCGCGGTGCCAGCCCTGGTCGGTTTGCAGCGCGTCCACACGGCCCGGCAAGCGTTGCATCTGCAATACCCGCTGCCCAAACAAAAACTCCACGCCCTGGGCCAGGGCCAGCCGGAAGAGGTGATCGGCCAGGGCGCGCATCCCCCCGGCCAGGTGAAACACGCCCAGCCCCAGCTCCACCCAGGCGATGTTGTGCAGCACCGCTGGGGCCCGGTAGGGGTTGGCCCCTAAGTAGGTAGCAAAGCGCAGGAAAAAGGGGGTCAGGTAGGGGCCGGACTGCACCAGCGCCGCCAGCGAGCGGGTGGGGTGGGCCTTCAGGCCATCGCGCAGGGCGTAGCGCAGCAGTTGGGCCAGGTGTGGGGGAGTCCCTTCGATAAAGGTGCCCCGGGCCCCTTCGTACATCGCGCGGGCCACCCGCAGCAAGCGCTGGTAGTGCCGGGCTTCCCGCAGCGAGAGCTGGGCCAGGGTGGCCTCCAGATCCAGTTCGGGCGCGAAGACCCGCCCATCGGGCCAGGTGTAGCGGGTGAGGGGCGAGACCGGCTTCAGCTCGGGCAGCACAGCCCCAAAGGCCGCGAAAATCCGGCGGGGAATCTCGGGCAGGGTCAGGACGGTGGGGCCGGTGGGCACCCCCTCCCAGCCGATGGCCTTGCCGCCCGGTTGGTTAAACTGCTCGAGAACCGTGACCTCGAGGCCCGCCTTTCTTAGCCGCAGCGCCGCCGCCAGCCCCGCAAAACCCGCCCCTATCACAATGGCCTTCATCGGCTATATTCTCGCCCTTTCCAGGTATATTTTCGTTGCGCAGAACGCCAATAGATGGGCGTGCTGAGCAAGGGCGCCAGCGGCACCAGCACCAACTCCCACCACGCCCGCCCGGTTTTGAGGCCCAGCAGCAGGCGCTCTAAAAGCCCCAGCACCCCCACCCAAAGCCACAGCGGATTGAACAGGGCCAGCGGCCAGCACAGGGTATAGGCCAGCAGGTGCCCCATGTACGAGAGGGCCAGAACCACCCGGCTGCGCCCGTGAAACTCGATCAGGTTCTTGCCCAGGCCCTCCACAATCTCGGCAAAGCCCCGGTACATCCGCACCGCCACCAGGCCGCCCCCCAGGGCCAGGGCCAGGCGCTGCCCCGCGCCCTTGGTTTTTTGCGCCAGGCGCACGTCCTCCAGCACCTCCCCCCGCACCGCAGCGTGCCCCCCCGAGGCCAGGTAGGCCGGCCGGGTAAAGGCCATCACCTGCCCATTGGCCGCCGACGCCGAAGGAAAGGGGGTTCGGAGCAGGGGGTAGGGCAGGTAGCACAGCAGCACATCGTCAATCAGGGGCAGGATCACCCGTTCGGCCAGGCTGTGGGTCATCTGGCGCGGATACACCGAGACCAGCCCGGCCCGCTCGCGCTCCATCCGGGCCAGCACCGCCCGCACCCCGCGCTTGTGCCAGTGCACATCGGCATCGGTGAAGATGAGCACCTCGCCCTGGGCCGCCTGGGCCAGCTGGTAGCAGGCCCAGGTCTTGCCCATCCAGCCCTCGGGTTTGGGCAGGCCCGCAAGCAAGCGCACGCGGGCGTCCTGGCGGCTAAATTCCTCGACCACCTGGGCGGTCGCATCGGTGGAATGGTCGTTCAGCACCAGAATTTCCTGCACCCCCTGCAGCAGCAGGCCCGGCAGGGTTTCCCGCAGGTTGTGGGCCTCGTTGCGGGCCGGCACCAGCAGCGAGACCGTGGGGCGCGGCCCGCGCAGTTTCTCCCGCTTTAAGACCGGGAAGAAGAGCATGTTCAGTAGCAGTACCAGAAGCTTAAGGCCCAGCCAGGCCAGCACCCCATACCAGAGCACCTCGAGGATAGATACCATACCACTACGGAGCACCTTTACGCTCGGCCAGCCCGATCAGTTTACCCAGCGCCGCCCCCCAGGCCGCCATGCGTTCGTGGGTGCTCCTGCGCCCGGCCAGCCGCAGTTCGAAACCCGGCAGTGGTTCCTCGGCGGGGGCGGTGCGGATCTGGTCGTCGAGTTCGGCCAGCATCCGCTCCAGTTGCTCGCGCAGCAGCCTCAAATCGGGTTCTATGGGCGCACCAAAGACCAGATAGGCCTCGGCCAGCTCGTGCCCGCGCAACACCACCCTCGAGGCCACCGGCACCACCGACACCCCCGCCCGCTCGGCGAACCAGACCACCCCCCGGTTCAGCCCGCCCAGCGGCCCCGGCGGGCGCAGCTCACCCTCGGGGAAGACGATCAAAACCTCCCCCCGCCCAAGGGCGGCCAGCGCCTCCCTGGGCTTGCTGGCCGAGACCGTATCGAGGCGGCGAAAGAAAGCAAACTCCTGCAAGCGGCGCTCCCCCACCACAATTTTGAAAGGCCGCCCGCCCCCCCAAAACAAGACGGGCAGCAGATAGCCATCCCACCAGGAGTGGTGGTTACCGGCCAGCACACAGGCCTGCCCCGGCAGGGCCCCCCGCACCCACACCCCCCGCAGGCCCCGCTGCACCGTGCGGCGAAACAGGGCCTTGAAGGCCACGCTTAACAATCGTTCCCAGGGACGCATCATGTCTGCCCTCTAGACCGTTTCAGGCCGCCACACCCCCCAAGAGGCAGGTATTCCAGCCACGCCAGCCCGTTCATGGCCAGGCCACAAAGCAGCGCCGCCGGCCACAGGCCCAGCAGGGCCAGCCCCACCGGTAAAAACAGGGCCTCGAGCCGGTAGGCCCAGGCAAAAGCACCGTCCTGGTGCAGGCGGGGCCCCAGCCGTCGGTACATCCAGGAGATGGCATAACCCACCGCAAACCAGGCCAGGTAGTTCTGGATGGGCGCGCCGTACCACAGGGGGTTGGGGTCTTGCCAGGCCCAGTAACCCTGGGCGGGCATCAGGGCCTCGAGCCCCAGGTCCCAGGCCACCACCAGCAAGCCGGTGCGCCAGGGCCGCCCCCCCGCCAGCACATGGGCCGAGAGCACCAGGGCAAACCAGCCCAGCGGCACGATCAGGGGCACGCCCCCAATGGTGGGCTGCGGCGCACCCTGGTAGCTGTAAAGCCCAAAGGGAAAGCCGGTCTGGCTGCCCAGCAGCTCCACCCCCAGCCCCAGCGCAAAAGCCAGAACCGCCAGCAGCACAATTCGCACCCCCACCCGCCCCCAGCCCCAGAGCAAAGCCGCCAGGCTGATGAGTAGCATCTGCACCAGGCTGATGAGGGGAAAGCCCTCCGGCCAGAGCGGCACCGGGATGCGCACCAGCACCGCCAGGGCCAGCGGCAGCATCCAGGGTTGCAGGTGCCGCCGGAGCCCGCCAAGCCGGGCCCGGGCTTGGGGCTGCGCCATGAGCCAGAGGGCCTGGGCGGTGGCCGTGGCCGCCAGCAAGGCCCAGACCCCCAGCGCAGGGGATTGATAGAACAGCCAGCCCACCCCCCCCGCCAGCAGCGCAGCGGCCCCGCCCGCAACCAGCCAAACCCTGCGGCCTGCCCAGAGCAGATCGCCGCCCCACACCGCCAGCAAGGCCAGCACACAACCCCACCCGGCCAGCGCGGCCCCCAGCAGCCCGCCCCACCCCCACACCAGCAACACCGCACCCAGCAGGGCCAGGCCCATACCCCACAGCCCCCCCAGCCCGCGCAGCCAGACCGGGCCTGCCGCCGCAGCGGGCCCCGCGCGCCGTGCCCAGCAGAGCCCAGCAACCGCGAGCAAAACAGCCAACAACGTGGTTATCAGCAAGTCCACCGCTACCCTCGCCTGGGTTCCATTCGGCCCGACCTCGCCAGGGGCCAGCGCGACCTTCCTACTGCCAGCGCAGCCCTCAGGAATGCCGGAATGTCCACACTGGACATAATCTGCAAATCTTCCAGCAGGCTGGTTTTTTCGTCCAAAAAGCGCAGCACCCGCTGGGGGGGGTTTTTGCGGAACAGGTCGCTGAAGACCTGTTTACCCGGACTGCGGCGGTGTGCCAGCACGTTCAGGAGCACGCTGTCCATGTAGGCGTACCGGTTGAAGGTCGGCTCTGGAAAGAAGGGCTGGCCGGTCTGGGCAAGGGCTTCGGCAATGCGGCGCGCCTGCTGCTGGATGCGCCGGAAGGTATAGCCGGTAGAGGCCTTGGTGCAGCCGCCGGCGGTGCCGATGTTCATGACGTGGGGGCTTGGCCGGCGGGCAAAGGGCGCGTCGGTCATGGGGATGACGCCGAACTCGGTCTCGAGCACCTCGTACTGCGCCAGGCCCAAAGGGCCCTCGAGGTAGGCCCGCAGCCCTGCATCGTAGGCGTCGGGGGGCAGCAGCTCGGGCGAGAAGAGGGTGTACTCCACCAGCGCCGTCCGGGCATCGAAGGGCAGGACATAGGCAAAACGCACCGCGCCCTCCTGGGGAACCCGAAAGTCCATAAAGGTCGCGGCCCCGGTATCGAAGGCCGGCCGGGGGGTTCGCACCACCCAGCCCTTGAAGTGCTGCAACAGGTAGTGGTAGCCGGGTTGCCGGGGCGCGGGCTGGTACAGGCTGCTGAAGGCCCAGCGGCCCGTAAATACCTGCCCACCCGCCTCGACCCGCACCCCTTGCGGGGCCTCCTCGAGGCGGGTGACTTCCCCGTAGTGCAGGCGGACGTTGGGCTGCTTTGCCATCCAGCGGTGCATGAAGTTATAGAAATCCAGGCCGCGGATCATCTTGTAGGCATAGGGCGCGATCTCGAGCCGCTCCGAGAGGCCTTCCCCATAAAACCAGATGCGGTTCCACCGGCGGAAGACCACCGGCTCGAAGGGGCCCTCCCCCACCTCCCAGAAGCACCAGGTGCGGTCGTTGAGGGTTTTGGGGGCCCGCTCGAGCAGCAGGATGCGCCTGTCGTGCAATCCCGCCTGCACCAGATGGTAGGCCAGGCTCAGGCCCGCCGCCCCGGCCCCCACAATGATGTAGTCGTAGTCGTAAGCCGCGCTCACCTGGTAACAGGCTACGCCGCCGCGCCCAACCCTGGCTAGCCGGGGTTACAAAGCGGACACACACAACCCTCACCGTGCATCCTTCTAATGCGCTATATACACGGCAGGGGCCTGTAAAACTTATACCCGGTTGCGGCTCAAGTCCCCGAGCAGCACCCTTGCGGCATTCCGCCCGCTCGCGCCCATGATGCCCCCGCCGGGATGGGTGCTGGCCCCGGTCAGGTAGAGGCCTTTTAGCCCCGGAAACCTGTACTCGTGGGCCCCCAGCCAGGGACGGAACATGAACATCTGGTCGGGGGTCATCTCGAGGTGCATCACATTCCCCGCCGGCATGGCAAACTCCTGCTCGAGCCAGAGCGGGGTCTGCACCAGTTCGGCCACAATCTTGCGGCGAATCGCAGGGTCGAAGCGCTCGAAGCTCCGGATCACCCCCTCCCGGGCCTCCATGGCGCGGGTCTCCCACGTCCCCGCGGCCAGCCTGTAGGGGTAGTACTGCGCCCACAGCCACAGGGTCTCGCCCCCCGGTGGGGCCAGGGTCTCGTCCACCGCGCTGAAGCTCATGGCGATGAGCGGGGGGTCGCGGGTGGGCTCGCCCGCCAGGTAGTCGCCGTAGGCCCGGCTGAGTTGCAGTTCGTCCGTGATGAGGAGGCCCAGACCGATGCGGGCCTCGGGGCCGGGGTGGGTCTGGTAGCAAAGCTTTTCCGAGAGCCCCAGCCGCAGCACCAGGCCGAAGCCGTTGCCCACCCGCAGCCCTCTGGCTACCTCAGGTATCTGGTCGGCGGGCAGCAAGGCCAGGGTTTTCTGGATGTGCGCCCCGGCCACCACCGCTCGAGCGCTCACGCTCTGCCCATCCGCCAGGCGCAGGCCCACCGCCCGTCGGCCCTCCAGCACAATCCCAGCCACCGGGCTATCCAGGTGCACCTTCCCCCCTTTGGCTTCTATCGCACGCACCAGCGCCAGCGAGAGCCCGCCCGAACCCCCCCGGGGCCGGGCCACCCCGCCCACGTGGTAGAGCGGGTGCCACAGCAAAAAAGGCGACGACAACGGATCGGAGGGCGGCGGCCCGGACTGCGCGGCCATCCAGACCAGGGGGGCCCGCACCCGTTCCTCGCTGAAGTATTCCCGCGCCACATCGCCGTAAGGCCGCAAGATCTGCGGCAGGCGCTTCTGCCAGTCGCGCCCAAACCCGGCCCCCCAAAGCATCTTGCGCCCCAGGTTGAGCGGGCTGGGCGAGGCCAGGAAGGCTTCTTTGACGGCCTGGGCGAAGGGCAGCCAGTCGCGCATGAAGCGGCGGTAGGCCTGGCCCTGGCCTGGGTAGCGTTCGTCCAGCTCGGCGGCGGTGCGCTCGGGGTCGCGCCAGACGAACCAGCTTTCCCGCGCATCCGAAGCGTGAAAAAGAGGGTCGAGCTCGAGGTACTCCAGCCCGTACCTGGAAAGCTCGAGTTCCTCCACCACCGGGGTCAGGCGGATCAGGATGTGGGCGCTGCCCCCCAGGTCGAAGCGGAAGCCCTGGTAATCAATGGTCGAGACCGCCCCGCCCGGCACCCTGCGCCGCTCGAAGACCCCCACCCTGTACCCGGCCTGGGCCAGGTACGCCGCCGTTACCAGGGCGTTGTGCCCCGCCCCCACCACTGCCACATCGAAGTCCGGCATCTCGGGCGCATGATACCGCAGACTGCCTGCATGAAAACCTTTCAGCGGTAGACAACCTGCCGATGCCCAATCCGCAAGACCAGCACAGTGACCCTCTGATCCTGGATATGGCAGATCAGGCGATAATCCCCTACCCGGTACTTCCAAAACCGGCCCAGCTCCGGCCCGTGCAAGGCCTCCCCAATGCTACGCGGATCATCCAACGAGGCCACCCGCTCGCGCAAAAACCGTACGATGCGACGCGCCACCTCACGATCCAGTTTCGCCAGCTCTCCCTCGGCCCGTGGGTCGAACTCAATCCTGTAGCCCAAGGCGGCGCTCCACTTCGTCTAGGGGGATGCCGGGCAGGTTCTGCTCGAGCCGTTCTAGGGCCAGGTAGTAGTCCTCGAGGTCATCGAGGTGCTCGAGGATGGCCTGGCGCACGTAATAGCTCTTGCTGCGCCCGGTTTTCTGGGCAAGCGCCTCGAGGCGTTCCTCTATCTCCTTGGGCAGCCGAATGGCCAGCATTGCTATACAAGTATAGCACCGGGCTCGAGGACTTCGGGCCGCAACCCGGTGTAAAAAAACTGGTATCAGGCCCCGCGCAGCCAGATGGCCTTGGGCAGGAGCATCACCCGCTCGTAGGCGGAAAGCGAGGCCCGGCGCGAGAGGTTGTCCCAGCCGTTTATCTCCAGCTTGTCCAGAATGCCCTGGTACTGCAAAGCGGCCAGGGCCACCGCCCCACGCCCGGTTTTCAGATGCTTGAGGCCAGCCAGCCCCTCGCGGTAGAGCCGGCGGGCCTCCTGGGCCAGCTCGCGCATCAGGCCGATGTAGCGCGGGCTAATATGGCCCTGGCGCAGATCCTCGAGGGACACCTCGTATTTACGCATCAGCTCGGCGGGCAGATAAACCCGGCCCAGGGCCAGGTCTTCCCCCACGTCGCGCAGGCAGTTGGTAAGCTGCATGGCCTGGCCCAGCTTGATGGCCGCGTCCCGCCCGGCCTCCCCAGCCCCGCCTATGGGCGCAATCATCAACCCCACGGTGCCCGCCACCCGGTAGCAGTAGGTGTAAAGCTCCTCCAGGGTGTTGAGCCGCACCGGGTTCAGGTCGGCCAGGAAGCCCTCTTTCATATCGGCAAAGGCCTGTTTGGGAATCTCCCAGCGCGCCAGAGCCCAGGCCAGGGCCGCTTCCCAGTCTTCCCTAGGAACCCCGGCATAGGCCCGCTCGATGCCCGCCCACCACTCGTCCAGGTCGGCCCGGGGGTTGGCCGACTCGTCCACCGCGTCGTCCCCAATGCGGCAGGCCGCGTACACGGCCCAGGCCCCTTTGCGGGTCTCACCCCGGAACAGCAGGCTACCGTAGTAGAACGTGGCCGAGTGATGCCGGATAATGGCCGATACAGCCTGCCAGTTAGGTTCCATACGCATCTCCTAGGGCAACTTCTCCTGAAAACACCGTTTGGCTAAGATTGCACCGAGCTCTGCATAGTGACTTTTGTCCCTGCCACAAATCCTACCGACCCCTCCCGCCAACCGTCTACCTTGAAACCACTTTGTGTGAGTGAATCCATAAGCCCTGAAAGGGTGGGAAAGCGCAGCCCAGCCGCTTCCAGCAGGCGCTGCAGAGGGCTTTGCGAGCGGTGGCTGAACATAACCCAGAGCCGCCCGTCTGGTTTCAGCACCCTGTACAGTTCGTGTATAACCGGTTGGGGATCGGGAAACTCGTTCCAGCTACCCCCCACCACCACCCCATCCACCGAAGCCTGGGGCAGTGGGATGGCCTCGGCCCTGGCCAGCAAGGGTACGAAACCGGGGTGTCCTCTGGCTTTCTGAAGGGCTACCCTCAGCATGGCCGGCGATAGATCGAGGGCGTAGACCCTGGCCGCGCCCGCCTCGAGCAAAGCCCTGGCGTACAGGCCGGTGGAGGTGCCCAGATCCAGAAAAACCCGCCCCACCACCGGCTGCACCCGTGTGAGCATCAGCGAAAGCTCTTCTTCTAGGGGAAAGGGTCTGCCGGATAGCAGCGTGAGGGCCCGCCGGCGCCAGACCTCGTAGCCCAGGGCGGTGAGGGGCCACAGGTTGGTGCGGGCCGCCAGCGTAAGGGGTGCTTTAGGGCGTTGGTCGGGGGACAATTCCTGCATGGGCCTCCTCAGATTCGGATCAATTCCTAAACTTAGACAAAGATTTGACATAAATCCGCACAAAGCCTTGACATAAGTTATACAGTAAGCTATCTTTATTTTCAATAAAAGGGTTCGTCTTATGCGCAACGATCTGGGGGTTTACACCATTGCCGAAGTGGAGGAGCGCACCGGGCTCTCCAGCGCACTGCTACGGCAGTGGGAGCGTCGGTATGGGTTCCCCCGGCCCGAACGCTCACCGGGTGGGCACAGGCTGTACAGCCAGACCGACCTCGAGGCCCTGCGCCACATCAAAAAGTGGATCGCCGAGGGGGTCGCCCCGGCCCAGGCCGTTCGCCGCTACCTGGAAGGCCTGACCCAGGAGGGCCCACGCCCCCCTGAGGCCCTCTCGATGGAGCTCGAGGAGGCCTTGCTGCGGGCCGATACCGAGGCGGCCGAGCGCACCCTCTCGGAGGCCTACAGGCTGCACCCTATGGAAACCGTGGTAATGGAGGTCATCGCACCCTGCCTGCGCCGCATCGGCGACGGCTGGCACCTGGGCCGCGCGAGCACCGCGCAAGAACACTTTGCCAGCACCTACCTGCGGGGCACCTTACACGGCCTGCTCAACCTGATGGGGGGGTCGCTGGGGCCCACCCTGGTGGTCTCTACCCTACCGGGGGAACAGCACGAGATTGGGAGCCTGATCACCGCATTGTTCCTGCGCCGGGCCGGTTACACCGTGCACTACCTGGGGCCCAACACCCCTCTGGCCGACCTCCGGTCGTTTGCCGAGCGCACCGGAGCCAAAGCTGTGGTGCTCTCGGCGGTGCAGCCCGTTTCCCTGGAGTCGCTGCCGCACAACGCCCTGCGCCACCTGGCCCCTGTGGTGGTGGTGGGGGGCCGGGCCGCAGCCAGCGACCCCCACCTGGTGGAACGGCTGGGCGCATACTACCTGGGCAACGATCCCCGTGAGCTGGCCGAAATGCTCTCGGTAACCCTAAAGGAGGCGGGCCTGTGGTAGGTGGGTGCTTTATTCACGGCGTTCAGGGGTCACCTCGGTTGCAAGGCAAGCTTGGGAACAAGGAGGCCGTATGAAAAAGGTACGAAGGAAAGAAGTGATCTATCGGGCGGGCGACCGTGCGGACGCGCTGTACCACCTCGAGCGTGGCCTGGTGCGCATCATCGAGATTCTGCCCGACGGTCGCCAGCTCACCTTGCGCCACGTTCTGCCCGGCGACTATTTCGGCGAGGAGGTGCTTTCCGAGCGGCAGTACAAGTACACCGCCGAAGCCCTCACCGATGCAGCGGCTTTTGCTGTTGACCCCCAAACCCTCTCCAGCGACGACCTGCGGGCCCTGGCCGCCAGCCTGGCCAGCCAGATGGCCCAGGTACAGGCCTACGAAACCCACCTGCAGTGGGGGGAGCTCCGCAGCCGTATCTGCCGCTATCTGCTCTACCTGGCTGCCACCGCTGCCCAGGGGCAGGACGAGCGGGGAATCTACGTCACCGCCAGCCATGAAGAGATTGCCGATGCCACCGCTTCCACCCGCGAGTCGGTGAGCAAACTGCTCTCCGACCTGCGCCACGAAGGCATCCTGGATACCGGCTACCGCAAAATTTATCTGGTAGACCGCAAAACCCTGGAGCTGGAAGCTGAAAGCCGGATGCTGCAAGCGGTCTGAGGTAGCGATGAAGGTACTGATTGTCGGCGGCAGCGGCTATGTGGGCACCCACATGGCGCAGCACCTGCTGGAGCGGGGCCACCAGGTCACGGTGGCCTCGAGGCGGGGGGAGGGGCCGCTTTCGGGGGTGCGCTATGTGATGGCCGATGCGGCCAAAAACGAGGGGCTGCTCGAGGCCGCCCAGGGCCAGGAAGCGCTCATTTACCTGGTGGGCATCATTCGCGAGCGCGGCGACCAGACCTTCCGCCAGGCCCACGTGGATGGGGTGCGGCACAGCCTGGCAGCCGCCAAAGCAGCCGGAATTGCTCGCTTCGTGCACATGTCCGCGCTGGGCACCGCCCGCGGGACAGGCAGCCGCTACTACGAAACCAAGGCCGAGGGCGAAGAACTGGTACAGGCCTCGAGGCTGGACTGGACCATTCTGCGCCCCAGCTTGATTTTCGGTCAGGGCGACGAGTTTTTTGGGGGCATTCTGAAGGGCCTGGTCACCGCCCCCATCCCCTTCATCCCCCTGATTGGCGATGGCCGCTTTGTCTTCCGGCCCATCTGGGTGGGGGACGTGGCCGCGGCCTTCGAGCAAGCCCTGGGCCGCCCCAACACCATTCACCGCAGCTACAACCTGGTAGGGCCTAAGGAATATACCTTCCGCGAGCTGCTGCTCCTGGTACGGGACACCCTGGGCTCCCGCAAACCCCTGCTCTCCATCCCACTGACCCTGATGGACTGGGTAGTTCCCCTCATCTCCCCTCTGCCCTTCAGCCCCATTACGCGCGACCAGTACCTTCAGCTCAAGATGGGCAACACCGCCGATCCAGTCCATATGCGCCATGCTTTCGCCCTGGAAGAACGCTCGCTCGAGACCGAATTACCCAAAATCCTCTCAGCTAAACGGTTGGTCGGTGCTTAACCTGGAATACTGTTGAAAAACTCAGGTGGGTCTAATCTAGGGTGCGATGGAGTCCGCCCGGCCCTACCTGTTGAAAATGCACACGCCCACCAACCCGCTCAAACGCTTCGAGGAAGCCCCGCCAAAGAGCCGCGAAGCCTTGCTCAAGCTATGGGCCGCGCTGGGGCCCCGCGTGCGTACCGCCGACCCCACACGCTACTACGCTGTGCAGGAGGCGCTCGAGCTCGATATACCCTTCCCGGTGTTGGTGCTGTACGTGTTTCGCGAATGCCGCCGGGCCCTGGAAGACAACCCCATACAAGAGCGCCTGGCCGAGTAGGAAACCTACAACGAGCCCAGCCTGTACGCGCCCCAGAACAGAACAGCCGCCAATAACACCCCCAAAACCAAGCCCATCCCAACGTCCACCTTGCCTATCACCAGCCCTGCCAGCACCAACACCCCGCTCACCAGCCAGACCACCGCCACGGTCTTGGCCGGGTTCCGCAAATAAAGCTGATCCAGTCGATCGTAGGTGTGATCCCGATCCCCGTCAAAGATGGGCTTACCCCGCCGCCAGCGCCGGATAATGCCCGCTGCGGTATCGTACAGGGGGAAGCCCACCATCATCAGCGCTGCCCCAAAGGTGGCCCCACCCTGGGCTGCGGCCATCAAGAGCAGCATGGCCAGTAGATAGCCAATGGATAGACTGCCGCTATCACCCATAAAGGTCTTGGCTCGAGGGTAGTTCCAGAATAGAAACCCTAGCAAGCTCGCAGCCAAAATTACAGCCAGCCCAGCCCCGGCAGGAATTGACCACAACAAGATGGCGATTCCAACGGCCGAGATCAGGGCGTTGCCGGCGGCCAGACCGTTCATCCCGTCAATCAGGTTGACCGCGTTGGACATAAGCAATACCAGAACCACCGCCAGCCCCACCCCACCCCACCCCAAAGCACTCCAGAAATGCATACCCAGCACAACCCCGGCGACCAGCTCGGCCAGCAGGCGCAGCCTGGGCGAAAGGCTAAAGCGGTCATCCAGACCGCCCGTAATAGCTATAACCAACAATCCCAGCAAAGCCCAGCCAGCCACCACCTGGGTGTAATAGCCCCAAAGCAGCACACTGGCCACAATCCCCACCCCACCAAACCGCGGGGTGGGCAGGGTATGAATTTTGATAACCCCCGGCCGATCAACAATACCCAGGCTCCGGGCCAGGGGCAGGGATAGCCCTACCAATACAGCAGCGGTCAGCGTTGCCAACAAAGCCAGCAGCAGTTCATTCATAGAAACCCTTCAACCATCTACAGGCTGCGCCCCCCTCAGCATAGACATTCGGGGTACAGAAGTCTGTTCTTTTGCCGCTCTCACGCCGTAGGGGTTTGCGCCGTGGGCGTGATCTATTTCGTTACATAATCAAGTTTTTTTAAAGATCCATTTAACGTTTAATAGAAAAACTCTTTTTTTATCCCGATATCGTTTGTAACGTTCTGGGGTTGGGAAGCAGTTCTCCCCTCCTCATGCACGGGTAAGCGTAACGCCTTTACCCAAGGAGTTCTGTCTAATGCGGCAATTGTTCTTCCTTTTACTGGTTGGGTTAATAACGGCCTGCGCCACTGACCAATCGGCGCCCTCCCCTTCCTCGTCTTCCAATCAGGCGCCCAGTATACGCATCCTTAGCCCGTCCAACGGGGCCACCGTCAGCGGCGCTGGCACCAGAGCAGAGGTTAGCATCAGCGACGATAAGGCCGTTACCCGCCTAACCCGCCAGGTGAACGGGGGCCCTGAGCAAGACATCGCCATACAGCCCACCCAGAGCGGCAACATTATCTTTTGGATTCCGCTGGTGAGCGGTAGCAACACCGCGGTCATCCGGGTCTACGATGCCGAAGGGCTAAGCGCCAGCGCCACTCTGAACCTGCAGGTTGGCGGCTCAAGTAGCGGCGGTTCGGGTGGTGGTTCGTTTGGCACAGACTACGGCGGCTACACCCTGCCCAGCGGCCCCACCTACTACGTAAGCCCCTCCGGCAGCAACGCCAACGACGGCTCCCGCGAACGCCCCTGGGCCACCCTCTCCTTCGCCGTGCAGAAACTTAAGCCCGGCGAT
>Ga0209721_1000148_pt1 | contig 70337 bp, 53 predicted proteins | sample TshhotsprinmetaG_FD_184139 | JGI IMG/M metagenome (GOLD analysis project Ga0209721, IMG submission 184139) | Hot spring microbial communities from South Africa to study Microbial Dark Matter (Phase II) - Tshipise hot spring metaG (SPAdes)... | ecosystem: Environmental > Aquatic > Thermal springs...
CTATCAACCCTGCCGCCGAGAAAGCCGGCTACGGCGCCAATAAGCGTGCCCAGGGTCGTTGCGATCAGCATCGCCGCCATACCGACCGACAGCGACACGCGACCGCCGAGCATCACCCGCGCAAGCACATCGCGACCCAGATCGTCGGTACCCATCGGATGCACCCGGCTCGGCGGCTGCAGGCTGCGTGCAAAGTCAATCTTGCGGGGATCGCCGTGCCAGACCACGGGGCCGGCGATGACCCCGATAGCCAGGAGCAGGAACACCACCGCGCCGGCCACGGCCATACGGTGGCGGCGAAAGCGTCGCCAGGCATCACTCCACAACGAGCGCCGTGGCCGCGCTACCTCCGCGAGCGTCGCGCCTCCCAGCGTCGTGGGCGCCGCCGAGGTGTTTCCAACGGATGGGTTCGCTTCCGACATGTTCGTTCCTGCAATGTGTGTTGATGGCAGTCGCCCACGCGGGCAGGAGCGCAGGGAACCCCGGGTTTCCCATTCTTCGCGTGAAGACCCATGCGGCTGCGCCGCACAACGCTACGTGCTCCTGGGAGGGCGCAGCCCTCCCAAACCCTCCCCAGGGGGAGGAGCGTGGGGAAACCCGCTTTCCCCACTGTTCGCGTTAGTCGTAGCGTATCCGCGGGTCAAGAACACCATACAGAACATCAGCAATCAAATTAAAAAACACCACCAGCACCGCAAAAATGAACGTAATCGCCATCACCACCGGCGTGTCAGAGTTCTGGATCGACTTGATCAGTAACTCCCCGATGCCATTAATGCGAAAGATCTGTTCGGTCACAATCGCGCCGGTGAAGATGGTCGGCACGCCCAGGGCCAGCAGGGTAACCACGGGGATCATACTGTTGCGAAACACGTGCCGTAACACCACCACCTGCTCGCTGAGACCTTTGGCTCGCGCGGTGCGGGCATAATCCGCGGGCAGGTTTTCCATCATAGCGGCGCGCACGAAGCGGGTGAGCGAGCCGGTCTGGAACAGGGCCAGCACTGTCACCGGCATGATCATCTGGCGTACCTGGCGCACAAAGGTCTCCCAATCGGTTACGCGCAGCGTCGAGTCGTAGATAAAGGGCAGCGCGTTCAGGCGCACGGAGAAGATCAGGATGAGCACCAGGCCGGTGAAGAAGGTCGGCACTGAGAAGCCGATGAAGGCGAAGGTCGTGGCCAGGTTATCGAAGAGCGAGTAGGGCCGCACAGCCGAGATAATGCCGATGGGGATGGCAATAAGAATGGAGACCAGATAGGCCACCCCGACCACCTGCAGGGTCTGGGGCAGACGCTGGGCGATCAGGTCCAGCACGGGGACGCGACTGGCGAAGGAGTAGCCCCAATCGCCCCGGAACAGCGCGGTCAGCCATTTGAAGTAGCGGATGTACCACGGGTCGTTCAGCCCCAGGCTCTCGCGGATCTGCTCGCGCGCCTCGGGCGGCACCGAGGGATCGGCGGCGAACTGCGCCAACGGGTCACCCGGGGCGAGGGCGAGGATAGCGAAGATCACCAGGCTGATGCCCAGCAGGGTGGGCACGGCAAAGATCAGGCGGCGGAGGATGTAACGACCCATGAAGAATCCGTGTGCTTGAAACTGTACATTGTCGCGGTGATAGGCCCCGGGCGGTCAGGCCATACGCCACGGGAACGAACACGAAGATTTCTGGCATAGCCGCGCGCTCCCACACCTTCCTCCGGCAGGGGCCAGGAGAAACCCTCATTCCCCAATACGCCGTGCAGCGAGGTGTGGGAGGGCTGCGCCCTCCCACACCCTGCGACCGTCACTTGTACCAGTTGGCAACGTCCCACAACTCCGAGTCCCAGCCGGAGGGGTTGTAGCCCTGGAGATCCTTGCTGGCGCCGGCAACGCGCGGGCGCGCCACCAGTGGGATCATGGCCACATCGCTGACGATCAGCGCGTCCATCTGGCGGGCGATCTCCACCCGCTTGTCGGGATCAAGCTCGGCGCGGAGCTGGTCGCAGAGCGCATCGTACTCGGTATTCTGCCAGCGCATATTGTTGGTGCCGCGCCACTCGTTCTCTTTTTGCGATGCCGCGCTGGAGACCCAGCCGCACAGATGCGCCGTCGGGTCCGGTTCGGGAGCGCCGGTGGTGTACATCTGGATATCGGCGAAGAAGTGGCCAATATTGTCGGGGTTGCCCGGATCACTGCCGAAGAACACGCTCCCGTCCACGCTCTTCAGTTCCGTCTCCACGCCAATCTCGGCCCAGTTAGCCTTGATCAACTCCTGGGTCTTCTGGCGCAGGGTGTTGACGCTGGTCTGGAAGAGCAGGCTGAGGCGCACGCCATTCTTCACCCGAATGCCATCAGCGCCGCGCGTCCAGCCGGCCTCGTCGAGCAACCGGTTGGCCTCATCGATATCCTGATCGCAATCCTTAAAGATATCGGCGATGCTTTCGGCAAACGGCGGGTACCAGAGAAAGGTGCAGGTCGGATAGCCGGACGGGCCGTAGAGCTGCTCGGCGATGGCTTTGCGATCAATTGCCAGGGCCAGGGCCTGACGCACCTTCAGGTCGGTCAGGAAGGGATGCGGCTGGCTGAGCTGGCCGCGCTCGTCGCCGAGGGCCGGGTCGGGGTTGGTGAAGTTGATCAGCAGCCGTTCGACATTGGCCGTGTTGTACGTAACCAGGTTGCCCTGGCCGCCCTGGCTGGCCAACTGCTGCAACACGGCGGCCTCTACCTGCAAGTTCCAGGCCCAGTCTACCTCGCCAGCTTGCAAGACAGCGCGCGCCGCTGAGGGGGCGTCGCCGCCGCCCTTAAGCTCCACTCGCTTGAAGAAGGGCTTGTCGGGGTCGCGGTAGCGTTCGTTCAGTTCGTAAATCACCACGTCGCCGGGTTTAAACTCGACCAGCTTGTAGGGACCGGTGCCAATCGGCGCCAGATTGGCAGCCTGGCAATCCGCCGCGGTCGAGGCGGCTTCACCGACGCAGTCCTCAAACTGAGCCTTCTGAATAATCGCCCCGCGCTGGCTGGTAAACACCTGGTAGGGATAGCTGTTGGGCGCCTCCCAGGTCACCTTGACCGTATACTCGTCCAGCGCCTCAACCGTCTTGATGCCACGGAAGGCCGCGACGCTCGTACACGCCGTCTTGGGATCAGCGCAGTATTCATACGTAAACACCACATCGGCGGCGGTGAACGGGCTGCCATCGGACCACTGCACATCTTTGCGCAGCTTCCAAGTGATCGAGGTGAAATCCTGGGCCACGCCGCCATTTTCGACGGTAGGGATCTCCTCGGCCAGCATGGGCACGAAGTTGCCCTCAGGATCAATCGCTGCCAGCGGCTCAAGGATCAGCCGCGAGGCATCAACGTCTTTGGTTCCGACGGCCAGGTGGTTATTAAGAATGGTGGGCGCCTGCCAGTAGAGAATACGCAGCGTATCACCGGCGCCGCGTCCGGCGCTGGGCGTGGGCGCCGCGGTGGGCGCAGGAGCCGCGGTGGCTGCAACCGCCGCCGTGGGCGAGGCCGGCGCCGTGGTGGCCGGCGCTGTGGTGGGAGCCTGTGCCGGGGGAGCGCCGCCACATGCCGCCAGCGCGATTGCGCCGACGAGCACGGCGGCCATTAAGGACCAGATCCGTTGCTGGCTCACGTTGACCTCCTTAAGCAATCCAGGGAAACAACCTGCGCTTCAGAGCGGTGTACGGCTGCGCTTTAACCGCTGGCCCGGGGCAAGGGGGAACCCCGGTGGGGCGAAAGATCTTTCGCCCCGGCTGGGGGGCCGGGAAGCGACGGGCCCCGCGAGAGCCAGGCCCTCCTGACTCCTCCTCCGGACAGGGGCGGAGTGCGACTCCCAAACCCTGTTCTGCGCCTGTCACACGCTACTGGATACAGATTATTCGGTAAGGTAACACACCTTTTCCGGGCTTGTCAAGTTCAAGGGGGGGGTTGAGGTTTTTATCGCATTATAAAGGCAGAAAGTCGCTTCGAATCCTGTTATATTGTAAAGAGTTACTGGACTGATCAGCTTTCTCGCTGTCCAATATTAACAGGGCGTTGATTGGTGACAAGCCTCCCCCACCGGGGGGCTTTCACAGGTAGCGTCCTGATGCGATCCGCAAAAAAACTCTCTCCCTGAGAGTCGCTGGAGGGAGGAGTCCGATTGCCTCCCCCCCGAGGCAAGGGGCAACCAGGTTTCCCCCACCCCCGCCTGTGGGATGGCAGACCCTCCCGGAAAAAAGTTCACCCGGTCAGGGTGCGGCACAGCCGCGATGACGCCTTTTCGGACGGCCTCTTAAGGCGCCGGCGCGGCTTCGGGCGTGCCAGCGCGGTCTCGGCGGAAGACGATGCGACCGCCAGCCATGGTCAGCAGTACCTGGCCCTTGAGGCGCTGGCCGTGCAGAGGGGTATTCTGGCCTCGCGAGACGAAGCGCGTCGCGTCCACCGTCCAGGTGGCATCGGGATCAAAGATGACGATGTCGGCGCGTGCGCCGGGGCGCAACGTGGCCGGGGAACGGTCGAGTACCTGGGCGGGTCCTTCCGTCAGCCTGGCAACGAGATCCACCAGGTCCATCTCGCCACGATGCACCAGCGAGAGCACCAGGGCCAGGGCCGTCTCCAGGCCGCTGATGCCGGGCGCGGCCAGTCCGTATTCGCACTCCTTTTCAACCCGCGATTGAGGGCTGTGGCCGGTGGCAATGGCGTCAATAGTGCCGTCGCGCAGTCCCTCGGCCAGGGCCTCCAGGTCTTCCTCGGTCCGCAGCGGTGGGCAGACACGGGTGCTCGGGTCGTAGGGCGGCAGGCGGGTGGCGTCGAACCAGGACGGCAGGCCCAGCTCGGGGTGCGGGCTGCGCTTGCGGCCTGGCCGGGACTGGGGAGGCGGCGGTGGATCGTGCGCGGCAAGGCTGCCCAGCACCCAGCGATCGGTGAGCGTCAGATGGTGCGGCGACACGTCGGCGGTAACGCGCACGCCGCGGGCCCTGGCGGCGCGAATGAGGCTCACGCCACCCGCGGTACTCACCTGGCAGATGTGCAGATGGGCGCCGGTCAGTTCGGCCAGGGCAATGTCCCGGGCGATCAGCGCCTCTTCGGCGGCGGCGGGGAAGCCTGGCAACCCCAGGCGCGTGCTCACTGCGCCTTCGTGCATGGCCCAGCCGGCGCTCAACCGCGCTTCCTGGCCCAGGCTCATCACCGGTAAGCCCAGGGCAGCGGCATAGGTCAGCGCATGCCGCATCAACGCGCTGTCGCTCAATGCTCGATCGCCATCACTGAAGGCGATACACCCGGCCTCGGCCAGTTCGGCCAGGTCGGCCAGCGCGCGCCCCTCACGGCCCACGGTTAGCGCGCCTACAACATCAACGTGCACGTGACCTTCGCGGCGGGCCAGCTCCTGCACCAGACGCACCGTCGCTGCGGTATCGTGGGTGGGATAAACCGTGGGCATAGCGCAGACAGTGGTGAAGCCACCGTGGGCTGCGGCCAGGGTGCCGCTGGCTATGGTCTCTTTGTGCTCTTCTCCCGGCTGGCGCAGGTAGGCGTGGAGATCGGTGAAGCCTGGCGCCACCACCGCCCCGCGGGCATCAATGATCTCAACATCGTCACCCACCATGTGCTGCTCCGCGGCCCGGTCGGCGATCTCGAAGAGACGCTCTACCTTGCCGTCGGTCACCAGCACATCTCCCACCGTGGCAACCCGCTGCGTCGGATCGATGATGGAGCCATTCCTGATCAGATAGCGCATAGGACCTCGTTGTGGAGCGGGTTCGACCGGTTATCCTGCCAGGCGGTACAACAGGGCCATCCGCACGGCGACGCCGTTGGTCACCTGCTCTTCGATGACCGCATTTGGAGCGGTCGCGGCCTCGGGTGAGATCTCGACGCCCTCATTCATCGGGCCAGGGTGCATGATCAACACACGTTCGCCAAGCCGCGCCAGCCGTTCGGGGTTCAGCCCGTACAGCCGGGTATACTCGCGCAACGACGGCAGCAGACCGGCCTGCTGTCGCTCTTTCTGCAAGCGCAGGGCCATCACCACATCGGCGCTGCTCAACACCTCGTCGAGATGATAGGAGACCCTCACCTCCGGCCAGGTCGCCGTCCAGTAGGCCGGCGGGCCGAGCAGCGTCGCCGGCCCGCAGAGGGTCACCCGGGCGCCCATGCGTGTGAGGCCCCAGAGATTTGAGCGGGCCACGCGGCTATGGATAATGTCGCCGAGGATGAGCACGTGGACGCCGTGGATCTGGCCGAGGCGTTCGCGAATGGTGAAGAGATCGAGCAACGCCTGGGTGGGGTGGGCGTGGCGCCCGTCGCCGGCGTTGATCACCGAGCCGCGGAAGTGCCGGGCCACCAGGTACGGGGCGCCAGCCTGGCTGTGGCGGATCACCACAATATCGGCGCCCAGGGCCTGGAGTGTGCGCACAGTGTCAACCAGAGACTCGCCCTTCTCGACGCTGCTCCCGCGGGCGCTGAAGTTGACGATATTCGCCGAGAGGGCGCGGGCGGCCAGCTCGAACGAGATGCGCGTGCGGGTGCTATCTTCGTAGAACATATTCACAATGGTGCGCCCGCGCAGGGCCGGTACCTGCTTGATCTCGCGGGAGAGCACTTCCTTCATGCTCTCAGCCGTCGTGAGGATCTCCTCGATCTCGGTTGATGAAAAATCGTCCAGATCAATCGCGTGGCGGCGGCGAGGGTGTTCCGTCGAGGATGGTGCCATACCGTTACTGCCATTTCCTGCGGCGCTCTAGCCGTCTACCGGGGGCGCACGATCACCACTTCATCAGCCTCATCGCCGGCCTCGCGCAGATGCACCTCGATCCGCTCGGCGCGCGCGGTCGGCACGTTCTTGCCTACAAAATCGGCCCGAATGGGCAACTCGCGGTGCCCCCGGTCCACCAGTACCGCCAGTTGAATACGATCCGGGCGCCCCAGATCGGTCAGCGCATCGAGCGCGGCGCGCACGGTGCGACCGGTGTAGAGCACATCGTCCACCAGCACAACCACTTTGCCGGTAATATCGGTCTGGATATCGGTTTTACGCACCAGGGGCACAGGGCCGCGCAGCTTCAGATCATCGCGGTAGAGGGTAATATCGAGATACCCCACCGGCACGCGCAGGCCCTCGAAATCGGCGATCGCCGCGGCGATACGCTCGGCCAGCGGCGCCCCGCGCCGGCGAATGCCCACCAGCACCACATCGGCGAGACCGCCATTGCGCTCGTCAATCTCGTGGGCGATGCGCACCAGCGCGCGCCGGATCTCGTCGGCGGTCATGATCTGCTTCTGTTCGCTCATTGGTTAATTGCCCCTGGACATTTAACGTGAACATATGGGGAACCCGGGGTTCCCCACGCCCCTGCCTGCCGGGGCGTCAGGCACCCCCACCTCCGGTTGGGGGATGGGCAACTCGGGGTTCCCCTTTCTTTCAGGGGTAGAGTTTTTTGGGCCACGGCGGCTTTGTCCTCACCCCCCTGTCCCCCTCTCCCTGAGCGGGAGAGGGGGAGGATCTTCCCCCCTGCCCCCCGCGCTAGCCGAGCTGGAGCGGGAGGATCAGCCTGCTCCCGCCCCCCTCTCCACCGTAGGTGGAGAGGGGGGAAGGGGGGGTGAGGACCTGCCCACACCTGAGCGCCAGCGATCCTACGGACCCACAGAGCGGTTGAGGGCAACTCAGGCGGCTTTGTCCTCACCCCCCGCCCCCCTCCCAACTTGTGGGTAATGCACAGCCCGCCAGGGAGAGGGGGGAACGGGCTTAGGGACGCCCCATGTGGACTCTCCCTCTCCCGCTCAGAGCCGGGGGGTGAGGACTTGCGACAGCCATGGCTTCCTGATGCGCTCTGCAACAAACGCTATCCCCGATGAGGTTTCCCCGTCCCCAAAGTAAGCGCGCGGGACAAAAAAAGACCCACGCCCCGAAAAGCGGGGAACCGTAGGTAGAGGCCACGCCGGCGCGCGATGATCCGGCCATTGCATTGCTCCTTCACAGCCTCACAGGGCTGCATTAAAGGCGGGGGCATTGTAGCACCGCGATGGGGCCACGTCAATGGCCGGATCGCCAGTACGTGTTCACATGTGGGGTAAGGCGTCACCCCGGGAGCGCAGGCGTCTTTTAGCATTTGAGATTGTAGATTTCGGGTTGCAGGTCGTCGCTCAGGGCGCCCGGGCGGGCTGTAACGCGGCGCTCCTTGCGGAGTGTTCATATGGCGTTGGTGTCCCGTCCTCCCTGGCGTTCGAGGGCAAACTGCCCGCGCTCTCAGGAGTGAGCGCCAGCCGATGCAAAAACGTGGTACGATGGGTGCGGTTGCACCGTTACCTGTCCGTCACCTCCAGGACCACGCGCATGCCTCGAGTGTTGTTGCTTCACGCCTCTGTTGGTACCGGCCACAAGCGAGCCGCCGAGGCACTGGCTGCTGCCTTTGCCCGTCGTCAGCCCGGCGAGGTGCGGGTGGAAGACGTGCTCGACCACACCTCACGTCTGTTTCGGGTCGCTTACGCCCGCTCGTATCTGGAACTGACCGACCGCGCGCCCCTGGTCTGGGGCTATTTTTACACCCAGAGTAATGTAGACCCCAATCTGGCCGAGTTTACCAATAACCTGCGCCGGATCGTCGAGAGCATCGGCACCACCGGGCTGAAGGATCTGTTGCGGGCCTTTCTTCCGCAGGTGATCATCTGCACCCACTTTTTACCCATGGAGCTGCTGGTGCGCTACCGGCGCAGCGCGCAGTTGACCCAGCCGATCTATTGTGTCATCACCGATTATGCCGCCCATACGTTCTGGACCTATACCGAGATTGACGGCTATTTCGTCGGCGATACGCAGACCCGCGACCAGTTGATCGCCCGCGGGGTGAGCGCCAGGCAGATCTGCGTCAGTGGTATTCCAGTCGATCCGCAGATCGCCGAACCCAAGGACCCGGTGGAGATTCGCACCCGCTACGGCCTGCCGGTGGAGGGGCGGATCATCACCCTCTTTGGCGGCGGGGTGGACGATGAACACGTGCGGGTGATCGTGCAGGGTCTCAAGCGCAGTGAGGTCGAGGCCACGCTTATCGTTGTGGCGGGACGCAACCCGACTCTGGTGGAGCACCTTGCCGAGGAGCGTTCCACACCCCGTCTGAATCTCCGGCTGTACGGGTATGTCAATTTTGTCGATGACCTGATCATTGCCAGCGATCTAGTGATCACCAAGGCAGGCGGGTTGATCGTGAGTGAGGTGCTGGCGCGTGGCGTCCCGCTGGTGGTGATTGATCCCATACCCGGGCACGAGGAGTGGAACGCCGACTACGTTGTTCGTTCCTGCGCCGGGGTTCAGTTGCGAATGGCCGAGTCGGTGCCGGCAACTGTGGAGCGGTTGCTCAACCGGCCCCGATTGCTGGCCGAGATGCGCGAGAATGCCCGCTGTGTCGGCCGGCCCCGCGCCGCCGCGGTCATCGCGGAGAAGGTGATCAGCGATTTCAACCATCGGCGTTACCATTGAGTGGTCCGTGAACATGGCGCCCCGGCACTGCCGCCCCGTTCCATCTCCCCGCGCCGGTGAAGGCGCCTGGCTCTCTCTCCGAGCGGGGCGGGCCAGGGAGGGGCTGAGCAGCAAGCCGAATACCCGCGTTACGGACCCCTGCCTGAGGAAGGTCTATGAGTGGCTCGGTAGACGTGCTTTTTGCGATCTCGGACACGGGTGGCGGGCACCGCAGCGCCGCTGTTGCCATCAGCGCCGGACTGGACGAGGCCAGCGGCAATGCGCTCTCCTGGTCCATTGACGATATTCTGCGCCTGACCGACTTTCCGGGCGTGCGCGGCGCGCCCGAACATTACGAGCGGCTCTCGACACGCTGGCTACGGCTGTACGATCTGACCTTTCAACTCACCAACACCACCCGCACCGTGGATGTGCTCTCGCGCCTGGTCTTTCTGACGGCGCGCCGCAACCTGGTACGTCTCCTGCTCGAGCGCCAGCCCCGCCTGGTGGTCTCCACCCACCCGCTGGTTCACCGTCTGGTTGTGGCAGCGCGACAAACGCGCCGGCTGCCCTTTCGGGTGGTTACCGTGGTGACCGACCTGGTGAGCCTGCACGCCTCGTGGACGTACCCCGGCGTCGATCTGGCCCTGGTGCCGACTGACGAAGCCTACCGGATTATGTACCGGCGCGGGATGCGGCCCTCCAAGCTGCGCCGCACGGGGTTCCCTGTCCACCCCAAGTTCGCCAATTACATCACGCCGCGCTCCGAAACCCGCCGGCAGTTGGGGCTGGACGAGCGGTTTACCATCCTGCTCACCGCCGGCGGAGTCGGCTCGGGGCGGCTGGGTGAGCTGGTGGTGGAGTTGGAGCGCGCCTTTCCTGAAAAGCAATTGCTGGTGGTCACAGGCAAGAACCGCGCCGTGTACGATGAACTACAGCGCCGCCACGGTTCACCGTACAGCCACATCTACGGGTTCGTAGACAACATGGAAGCCCTGATGGCGGCGAGCGACCTGGTTGTGACCAAGGCCGGCCCGGGGACGTTGATGGAGGCCCTGGTCATGCGCAAGCCGGTGATCGTCACCGAAGCAGTGGGCATGCAGGAGCGGGGCAATATTGACTTCGTGCTCAACTACGAACTGGGCCTCTTCTGCCCCACCAATGAGCGCATCCTCGGCGCGGTGCGTGAGCTGGAGGAACCACAACGCTACACCGACACGGTGCAGCGTCTGGAAGGGGCGGTGCCGCGAGACGGCGCCAGGCAGATCGCGCAGATCTTGATGGAACAACTCTCGCTGGTGAATGAGCGGATCGGCGCTGAACCGCGCCGCCCACGGCTGCTGCCGCTGCGCCCCTGGCGGGGGCGGTTGCAACGGGGCCGCCGGACGCGGTAATGCCGCTCAGGTACGGTCGGGCCTTCCGGTATGTCCGTTGCGCGCCAGTCTTGCGGGGTTGCATCCTTCCGCATCACCGCGGCGTCTGATGGGCTACGTCGCCAACCGGCGGCGCCTCCGCGGTATAGGGCACGGCACGAATGATCACGCGCTGGGTGTACTTCTGAGGACCGGTGAGCGGCCAGCACGTCACCAGGGTTACGACCTCATAGTCGGTTGGGGCGATCAGGCGCGCGTTCTCGGCGCGCTGCTCAGGCGGCGCGCCCTCTTCGGTCACCACCAGGCGTTCCTTGACCGTGTAGAGAAATTGCCGCCCCTCGCTGTAGAGCACCACCGGCTCGCCGGGCCGCACGTAGAAGAGGTCGCGGAACACCTTGCCGTACCCGCCGACGTGACCGGCCAGCACGATGTTGCCGCCTTCACCGGGGTTGGCCGAACCCCGGTGTTGCCCGACGGCGTATTCGGCCACCTGCCACACCGCCACCTGCTGGCCATCCTGCTCTACGACTTCCCACCCGACCTCGATCACCTTCGAGTCAACCTTGATGCTGGGGATAACAACGCGCTCGACCAGGGCAGGGCGAGCCTCCACGGCGTCACGCGAGGGCTGCGCCGCGCTCTCACCGCCAAGCGCCGGCGCCTCAAAGGCGGGCAGAGCCCCGGGTGACGCCTGCGGCAAAACCGCAGGCGCGCCGACCACACCGACATCGGCCCGACCAGCAGCGCCACCCATGAGCACCCGCGGCGCAGCAATGTCACTGTCGCCACGGGCAGCCATGCGGTGGTAGGCAATCTCCGCGTACACCCCGCCCACGTAGAGCAGCAGGTACACCCCGGCAACCGCCAGGAGATTGCCCAACGTCCAGTACAACCGGCGCCGCCGCGTCGTCCGATTGACGCTAATAATTACATCACCCGTTCTCGATGGTGTCACCATACCCGAACACAAATATCAGGAGTGATCCAGTGGCTCCGCGCCGCGCTGTATGCGAAGGTTCGGAACCACGGCGAACAGCGACAGGTTCAAGGTCATCCGTTTTGAGTATACCATCGGGCCGTAACGGGTGCGAATGGACATTCAGAACCGCCTGCTCCTCTCACCAAACACTCATTTGACGCTAAACCTTCAAGTGCCGTACCCTGAATTGAGGCCGCGTCGCCGATGCCGCGGCGTTTCCGGGAGAAGCGCGTCGTCGCCCGAACAACGAGCGTTCACGGCGCTGGCGCAGGTATCAGGAGAATGCCCTATGCTGCAACGAGTGCTTGTCGCGCTTCTGCTCGCCGGCGTGCTGGCCGCCTGCGCCGCCCCGGCCGCTCAGACTCCCACCGAAGCGCCCACGGGCGCCCCCGCTCCGACCACGGCGCCCACCACCGCTCCCGCCCCCGCCACCGGGGCCACTGTACCCGCGACCACTGGCGCGGCAACGACTCCTGCCGCCCCGGCTGGCACTGGCGTAGTTGTGTTTCGCATCATTCCCGAGGAGTCGGAAGTGACGTATGAGGTCGGTGAGACCTTCCTCAATCAGAACAACCGCTACGCGATTGCCGTAGGCCGCACACAGCAGGTCAATGGTGAAGTGCGCTTCGACCAGACCAACCCGCGCAACAGCAGTGTGGGCACTCTCACCATCGACATCAGCACCTTCACCTCGGACAGCCCGCGCCGTGACAATGCCATTCGCGACCGCTGGCTCGAATCGGCGCGCTATCCACTGGCGACCTTCACCCCGACGACAATCGAAGGTCTTCCCGACACCTACACTTCTGGCGAAGAGGTAACCCTGACCATCACCGGCGACCTGACCGTTCGTGACGTGACCAGGCCGGCAATATTCACCGTGACCGGCGCGATTGATGGCGAAACGATGCGCGGTGTGGCTGAGACGCAGATCAAGATGACCGATTTTGGCTTCGATCCACCGGATATCGCGGGAGTGCTACGGGCCGAGGACGATGTGAAGATCAGCTTCAGTTTCGTGGCTCGCCCTGCGCAATAAGCAGGGCCGCGTGGGTAGAGGCGTGGAGGTGTGTAGGGGCAGCCGGCACGCCGCCAGACAAGCAGATTCGGGAGGGCTTCGCCCTCCCGAACCCTCCCCCTGCGGAGAGCTTGCCACCTCCACAGGCAGGAACGTGGGGAAACCCGGTTTCCCCATATGTTCATCTCAGGCGGCGCTGGTCAATTCGATCGCATTGAGACGCACGAGCGAGGCGCGCAACAGGGCAAACTCTTCATCGGTCAGGCGCGCAAGCAGAGGGTCCGCGGCAGCGCTCGCTTCGCTCAGCAGCAGGAGCGCGCGCATAGCAGCCGCCAGTCCCGCCTCCGATGCCATGTCACCGGCGACGAAGTGGGGAAGCTGCCCTTGTGGCGGTTGTCTTAGAGAACGCGCGGTGGTCATGGCATCTCCTCATCATTCAGTAGATTTTCCTTAGTGTAGATCCGGGATGTAACCAGAGTCAAGAGCATTTTGCCCCGACTGCCGTGAAGAGCGGGAACTCTGGTGTCGTCGGCCTCTCCTCCAGCGGGGGAAGGAACCGGGCTCCTCTGGAGGGGGGCGAAACGCTGCGAACCCTCCCCGCCAGGAGGGGCGTGGGAAAACCCGGTTTCCCGATACCCCAACTAACTGGTGGGGTCGCCCGGCACACCGATGGGCAGGGGCGTGGGGAAACCCGGTTTCCCCATGTCCCAACCGCTGTTGGGAGCGGCTGGCGCCCCCACAGGCAGGGGGACGGGGAAACCCGGTTTCCCCGTATGTTCACGGTACGGAGGGGGTTGGGGAAACCCGGTTTCCCCATGTCCCAACCGCTGTTGAGAGCGGCTGGCGCCCCCACAGGCAGGGGGATGGGGCAACCCGGTTTCCCCGTATGTTCACAGTACGGAGGGAGTTGGGGAAACCGGTTTCCCCATGTCCCAACCGCTGTTGGGAGCGGCTGGCGCCCCCACAGGCAGGGGGATGGGGCAACCCGGTTTCCCCGTATGTTCACCTCAGTAACTCCAGAAGGCTTTCAATCACATACGTAGGCTGGACGGGCGAGCCGGGCAGATCGGCGCGTTTGCTGTCGCCGGTAAGCACCAGGGCAGTGGCCATACCCGCGCCAGCGCCCATAGCGATATCGGTCATCAGCCGGTCGCCGACGATGAGACAGCGCTCGGGGGGGAGTTGGAGTAAGGCTCCGACCGTGCGGGCCATAATTGGCGAGGGCTTGCCAACGTTAACCTCGCACCTGGTGCTGGTGCATGCCTCGATGGCAGCGATAATCGCGGCTGCGTCGGGCTCGCCGCCGCCGGGCACCGGGCAGAAGCGGTCGGGGTTGGTGGCCACCAGGCGCGCGCCAGCGCGAATAGCGTCGAAGGCTACCTGGAGCTTGTGGTAGGTGAAGGTGCGGTCGAACGAGGCAACCACCAGGTCAACCTCACCCGGGCGCTCACTCAGCCGGAAGCCCGCTGCAGTCAACTCGCCGATCAACGGGGCCTCGCCGCAGACGAAGAGCGTGGCCCCCGGCGCGTGCTCCAGCAGCCACTGCACCAGCACGTGCGACGAGTTGACCACCTCGCCCAGTTCGGCTTGCAGGCCCATCCCACGCAATTTGGCGACGTACTGCTCGCGGGTCCTCGTCGGATTGTTCGAGAGAAAGGCCACCCGCCGGCCCTCGGCCCGCAGGGTCGCCAGCACCTCCACCGCCCCCGGCAGGGGGATGTCACCCAGGTAGAGCGTGCCGTCCAGATCAAAGATGTAGCCGTCGTAGCGTGGGATGCTCATAGTTGCCAGCGGTGATCATCGCGGCGCGCAGATGGCTGATTATACCTCATGATGCTGCATCACTGGAGGGGTGTAGAACTCTGTTCGCGTGTGGTATATTTGTGCTACCATCAATGCACAGAGGAGAACCCCATGCCGTCATCCCGGAATCGCCTTGGCGTCGTTATCAGCGGCTCGCTCATCGAAGGGCTAACGGCCCGGCTCGACGCGCACACGAACGTCGAGGATATGCGCGTCGGCAAGTTTGTGGTAATCCAGGGCGACCGGCACGCCTTCTTCTCGATGGTGACCGACGTTACACTGGCGTCAACCAACCAGGAGGTGCTGCTCGACCCACCCGACGGTGACCGTTTCGTCCACGAGGTGCTGGCCGGGACGGCCACTTACGGTACCCTCGAACTGATGCCGCGGCTGATGCTGCCCCTCGAGCAGAGCGAGCAACCCTTGCTGCCGGTGAAGACCATTCCCCGGCACTTCGCCCCGGTGTACGAGGCCGATGCGGAGGATTTCGGGCGTGTGTTCGGGCAGGCCGGCGGCGCCTCGTTCGAAATCGGGCGCCCGCTGGATATGGACGTGCCGGTGTGCCTGAACCTGGAACGGCTCGTTGAACGCTCCAACGGCATCTTCGGCAAGAGCGGCACCGGCAAGAGTTTTCTGACCCGCCTGCTACTCTGCGGTACGATCTTCGCCAATGCGGCCAGTAACCTGATCTTCGACATGCACAGCGAGTACGGCTGGGGCGCTCCGTCGGAGGGTGGGACGTTCGTGAAGGGTCTGCGCCAGCTCTTCGGCAGCGAGGTGCTGGTCTATACCATTGATGCTGAGGCGTCGCGGGGGCGGGCCTACGACGGCGACCTGGTGATCGGCCTGGACCAGATCGAAGTCGAGGACGTGATCGCGCTGGAGGAGGAACTCAATCTGAGTAGCACGGCCACCGAGTCGTCGTACCTGCTCTACGACCGTTACAAGGAGGGCTGGCTGCGGGCCTTGCTGGACATGGACAGCGAGGCGATCCGCGAGTTCGCCGAGAGCAGCGGGGCCCACGCAGGCGCGATCAGCGCGCTCAAACGCAAACTGGCCCGTATCTCCCGGCTAAGCTTTGTGCGTGAGCGGGCCGATTTTTCCGCCGTGGATCGGTTGATCGAGGCCCTGGCCGCCGGACGCCACGTGGTGCTGGAGTTCGGCCGCCACGACAACAGTCTGGTTTACGTACTGGTGGCCAACATCATCACCCGGCGCATTCACCGGCGCTGGGTGGAGCAGACCAACCGCGCCATCCAGAGCCAGAACCAGGCCGACCGCCCTCGTCCACTGATGATCACTATTGAGGAGGCCCACAAGTTCCTCAACCCGCACACGGCGCGCCAGACGATCTTCGGCACGATTGCCCGCGAGTTGCGCAAGTATGGCGTGACGCTGCTGGTGGTGGATCAACGGCCCTCCTCGATTGACCCGGAGGTGCTGAGCCAGCTCGGCACACGGGTTACTGCCTTGCTCAACGACGAACGTGATATCGAGGCGGTGTTTACGGGGGTGAGCGGCAGCGCGGGCCTGCGGGCAGTGCTGGCTTCGCTCGACAGCAAGCAGCAGGCCCTGGTGCTCGGCCATGCGGTACCCATGCCCGTGGTGGTTCGCACGCGCCCCTACGACACAGCGTTCTACGCCGCGATGGAACGGCGTGGCTCGCGCCGCGGGGCGCCAGCGCCCGGCCCGGCCCGCTCGGCCCAGGAAGAGATGGACGAGTTGTTTCCGGATTAAGGGGCTGCGGTGAACGTGGCGAAATCGGGTCACTCCGGCCGCCTGGCCGCCAGCGGGGAGCCGCGGACCCTTACAATGCCCCCGCCGCCTCGTGATCGAGCATCCACACCACGGCCCCGTGGCGCGGGCGCACGATCTGCGCGGGAATGGCATGGGGGTCGTAAGGTCCCCGCAGGGCGGCGCGAACCATTGGAGCTTTGTCGGCCCCCGCGACGAGAAAGAGCGCCAGGGTGGCGCGGTTCAACGCCGCCGGGCTTAGCGTCACGCGAGTAGAGGGCGGCTTCGGAGCACCCTCCACTGGCAACGCCCACACATCGGGCGGCGCATCGAGCTGCGGAAAGCCCGGAAAGAGCGAGGCGGTATGCCCGTCGGGACCCATGCCCAGCACGGCGACGTCAATCTGGCCGTCGTGCAGCGCGAGCAGGGCCGCTACCTGCTGGTGGTACACTTCGGCAGCGCGCGCAGCGTCGTAGTAGGTCGCAACGGGGTACACCTGTAGCGATGGAATGGGCACGTGAGCCAGCAAGGTCTCGCGTGTCAGGCGGTAGTTGCTGTCGGGACTGCTGAAAGGCACGAGCCGCTCGTCGCACCAGATCAGGCTGACCCGCTCCCAGGGCACCCGGCTCCGCAGCGGCTCTGTAGCCAGGCGCCCGAACAGGCCCGGCGCCGCCGATCCCCCGGATACCGCAAGCAGCACTCGCCCCCGCGTCTGCCCAGCCGTCTCGGCCACGGTCGCCACACGTTCCGCCGCCGCCGCCTGGAGGTCCTCCAGGCTGGCGTAGATCTGCACATCGGGTTGTGCTGGCACGATCTGCAACTCCCCGGGGTGGGTCCGTAGCGCTCCGCACCCCTGTCTGATGTGAAAATAGCCGGCCCACCGGGAGGGTTTGGGAGGGCGTAGCCTTCCCAAGAACAATAATATTTTCATTCTGGCGTTGTGCGGCGCAGCCGCATGGATGACTGAGGTGAAAATACGGGGAAACCGGGTTTCCCCATCCCCCTGCCTGTGGGAGCGGCAAGCCCTCCCCACCGGGAGGGTTTGGGAGGGCGTAGCCCTCCCAAGAACACGTATTTTCATTCCGCGTTGTGCGCTCCGCGCATGGGGCCTAATGTGAAAATACGGGGAAACCGGGGTTCCCCATTCCCCTGCCTGTGGGGGCGGCAAGCCCTCCCCACCGGGAGGGTTTGAGAGGGCGTAGCCCTCCCAAGAAAAACCCATATTCATCTTGTCGTTGCGCGGCGCAGCCGCGTAACCACCAGAGCCCCCGGCTCAGGTAGCCACCAGGATCTCAATCAAGCGCAGGGCATCGTCACGAGCTGCCTCGTGGGGTTGGGCGCGCATATAGTGGTAGGAGGCAAGCCAGAAACTGGCGAGCAAGCGCAAGAGGGGCAGCCGCTCTTCCTCGGTTGACGAGAGCGGCCCGGCCGCCCCATAGCCCTCCAGCAAGCCCTCGCGCCAGGGTTCGGGGTACACCGGGCACAGACCGCACGCCAGATCCCACAACCCATCACCGCCTACCCAGCGCCCCGGCTCCTCAATCGCCTCCAGATGCACCCCGGTTCCGGCAGTGCAACGCACAACCGCCGGGCCAAAGGCGCCGTGCATCAGCACAGGCCGGATCACCTCCAGGCGCTCGTCGTCGAGCAGCAGGGCGACGGCCGCGCGTTCCGCCTCGCTGAACAGCAGCGCATCGGTAGGGGGCAGGGCGACGTGCTCACCAATACGCCGCAGCACCTGGCGCCAGCTCATCTGCGGCCAGCGCCCCGTTATGCGCGGGCGCCCCGCCCCGGGGGTGCTGATTCGGTGCATGCGCCGCAGGGCGCGCCCGGCCTGGCGCCCCGCGCCGCGCAGCAGGTGTGGCTCGCCCAGCGCCGCCGCGGGCACGCCCGGCATAAAGGTTTCCAGCGTGTAGGCAAAAGGCACCAGGGTACACGACAGGTCTCGCTGGATGAGCCGCGCTGCGGGCAGGTTCTGGGCGCTCATCATGCGCAGAAAAAAGACGTGCGCCGCCAGGTCATCTTCGGGAGCGATCCGCAGGATCAGGTGCTCATCAGGCGTCGAGATGCGCACCAGCAGGTGCTGCTCCGTTTGCCCGTGGAGGGTTACGGCAGTGGGTCGCAGATTCAGCGCGCGCACCACCAGCGCCGTGTACTCGCCCAGATGGGCCAGCAAGCGCCTCCAGGCATCGCTCATCCCTTCGCTGACCGGAGGGACATAGTGGTTGAGATGGGTATAATCCATGTTTCTGAGGTGAACATAGCCCGCCCGCGGGAGGGTTTGGGCGTAGGGGCGCGGCGGCGCCGCGCCCCTACCCCCTCCCAGGAAACAACCCGCCCGCGGGGAGGGCTTGGGAGGGCTTCGCCCTCCCAGGAAACAACCCGCCAGCGGGGAGGGTTTGGGAGGGCGAAGCCCTCCCGGGAAACAACCCGCCAGCGGGGAGGGTTTGGGAGGGCTTCGCCCTCCCAAAAATAATTACTTTCATTCCGGCGTTGTGCGCCATACGCATGACCGTCTGATGTGAACATATGGGGAAACCGGGTTTCCCCATCCCCCTGCCGGCTGGGTTTAAGGGCGGACAGAACATCCGAGCCAACGTGGGTTGGACCGCATTGGAACGCTCCCGCGCACGGCTCTGCTCTCCCCTCTCCAGCGAAGCTGGAGAGGGGGAGGGGGTGAGGACCAACCAGCGCATCCCAACGCCATAAAGCCCGTCGGCGACCATATGTTCTGTCCGTCCCTGAAGCCGGCTGTGGGGGCGCCAGCCGCTTCCAACAGCAGTTGGGACATGGGGAAACCAGGTTTCCCCAATCCCCTCCCTGCGGGGAGGAGCCCGGTTCCCTCCCCCAGCGGGGGAGGGCCAGGGAGGGGGCGGCCCTCCCAAAGACGCCCCATGTTCATCGCGGCGTTGTGCGCTCCGCGAATGGGGCCTGATGTGAACATATGGGGAAACCGGGTTTCCCCATTCCCCTCCCTACTGGAACACCCCCGTGCGCGGCTCTGCTCTCTCCGCCGGGGTGAGGACCAACCAGCGCCTCCCAACGCCATACCTCCGCCCGGCGAGAGGGCCTGGAAGGGCAAAGCCCTCCCACGAAACCCGTTGTATTCCCACGCCTAGCCCTGCGGAGCCACCTCAGGCAAGACGAAACGCAACACGCGGTTGGTGGCTCGATCCGCCACCCACACCGCCCCCTCGGCATCCACAGCCAGACCGCTCGGACTGGTCAGGGCGATCAGGTCGTTGCCCTGGCCGCTCCAGCGCAGCAGTGGATCGCCGCGCAGGTTGAACGAGATGACCTGGCTCCGGCTGGGTACACTGACGAAGACAGTGCCGTCGGGGCCGGCGACAAGCGCAGGGTCATCATACGTGTTCGGGCGCCAGCCGGATACCTGCCAGGTGACGATAGGGATGGGGCCGACGCGCCCGGAGCCGTCGGGTGCAAAGACCTGCACCCGGCTGTTCCAGGTATCGGCGACGTAGAGATTGCCCTGCGCGTCCACCGCCAGGCTGGTCGGCTCGTTGAACTGACCCGGCCCGGCGCCGGCAGAGCCAAACTGGTAGAGGAACGCGCCGTCGCTGTCGGTCACAATAATGCGGCGGTTACCCGTATCGGCGATGTACACATTCCCCCGGGCATCCACCGCCACGCCGCGCGGCCCGAACAGGCCCAGGGGGGCGGCGGCGTTACGCGCAGGATCGCCTTCGGTGATCGTCGCGCGCCGGCCGTCGCCCAGGTCCTGCTCGCCACTGCCCCAGGCAGCAACGGCTCGACCCTGAGGATCGTACTTGACGATGCGCGCGTTCCAGGTATCGGCTACGTACAGGTTGCCCTGAGCGTCAACGGCCACCCCGCGCGGCTCGTACAGCTCGCCGAGGGCCCCGCCCTGCCCGCCGAGGCTGCGGATCAACTGCCCGTCGGGGCCGTAGACATGAATGCGGTGACCACCGGTGTCGGCGACGTAGAGATTGCCCTGCGCGTCAACCGCCACGCCTGTCGGCTGACTGCCCCCGGCGGGCAGCGCCAGCGCCTGCCGGGCCACCAGGCGCAGATCGGGGGTGGTCGGAGCAGCCATCGTCGCCCCCATGCCGCCGGCCACCAGATCACTGCGCACCCATACCTCCATCTCACGAGCGCCGGGAACCAGGGGGTAGGGCAGCTCGCGGTGCAGCACGTAGCGGCCCAGCCAGTTCCAGTTCTCAACCCGGAACGGCCAGAGAAGCGGGGCGTAAGGCCCATGCACCTCCGCCGAAATGTCGCGCCCACAGCCGCCCGAGCCGCCAGCCCCCGGCGGCTTGAGCAAATCGTCCACTGGCGTCCATGTGCTGTAGTAGAAGCGTTTGTAACCGGGGCTGTTGGGAGAGCACTTATCCCCTTCGGGGAACCACCAGTTAAACACCCCTGCCGGGCCGTAAGGCTGCACATAGGCCTGCTGGAGCACGCTCCGCACCGCTTCGGTCACGTGGGGGCGGTAGAGCAGCACCACGGGCGCCAGGGCGGTTGAACCATCGGGCATCGACACCACGAACGTCTGCGGGCCGGGTTCGGTTTGAAAGCGATCGCGCTTCGTCCAGGCCAGGTTCTTGAAATCGCGGAAGTACCACTGGAGCGGCCAGGCCAGCGACCCCTCGCCGCTTTCGTCACCGCTGTCAATGAACACCGGCATACTCAGGCCGCCGGTCTGGTCCTGCGGGGTACGGTTGCCACGGGTCAGGTTAATCGCCATTTCACGAATATCGGCGACATAGCGGGGCACCTCGGGGGCGGTCTGGGTATAGATCAGCGGCTCGATCGGGGTATCGGGATGGTGATACACAACCATCCAGGTGGCCCGCACGGTATAGGCGCCGATCCCCAGGGCCAGCGTCAGGCCGACCAGGGCGAGAACCAGCCGCGCGCCGAGCATGCCGGCCAGGGTAAGCAAGGCGTACACCAGGCCCCCGGCAATGAACAGGGGTACCAGGCCCTGCAAGAGATTGCGCTGCCACTCCTGGCCCGGGGCGCCGGCCCCTATGCGCCAGAGCGCCACACCAATGGCAACGACGGCCAGGGCAGTAACCAGCGGCACCAGTCCGAGCAACACATACGGCCCGGGGCCGTCCACGGGCGAGTCGCCGGTCTCGCCAGCGGCAGGCGCCGCGCCTACCGTGCGCCCTTCACGCGCAACGACATCGAGCAGGCGCGCCAGCACCCAGGCGGCCAGCAGCGCTCCCGGCAGGGCCATATGCAGCACCAGCCAGGGCATTTTCTCGCCGGCCCAGGAAAAAATGATCACCGCCGTCCAGAACCAGAACGTGGCGAGCAACGGGTAGAGTCCCCAGGGCTGCAATTCGCCGGGCAGCGCCGGCAGCCCGGTCGGCGAGGGGCCTGACGGGGCGTCCTCGGCGTTCGCCTCTGGCGCCTCGTCGCCCGACACCGCAGCGGCGGCGCGCCGGCGGGCCAGGAAGCGCCGCGTCACGGCGACGATCAGCGCCACCACCACGCCGATAGCGGCCAGCACGGCCAGCGGCTCGTAGAGCGGCAGGAGCATCAGGTAGTAGTACCAGGGCTGATCGCCACGGGCATACTCCTGCTGGCTTCCGAGCCAGTAGGCCAGGCCGGCGTAGAGACCGTCGAAGGCCCCGCGCATATGGGCAAAGAACGACGAGTAGAGCACCAGGTAGATACCGCCCAGTATCGCCAGAGCGATCCACAACGTCGTTCGCTGTTCGTTCCACAGCACGCGCAGGCGCGGCAACAGGACCGGCGTGGGGTCCCACAACTGCTGGCAAAGCCAGGCCAGCAAGAAGGCCGAAGCCACCAGGAACGCTTTCTCGCCGAAGTACAGCCCCTGGCCCACCGGAATGCGCGGGTTCACCAGCATCAGAACCAGCGAGACGCCGATCACGGCCAGCAGGAACCAGTTCAGGTAGCGGGCGAAGCGGCTCTCGGCGAGCAGGCGCATCAGCACAAAGACGCCAAAGATAAACAGCAGAATGTAGTAGAGTTCGTGGGTGGCAATTGCCAGGGCCACCGCCGCAGCCGTCAGGTACAACCAGCCCGCGCGACCACTATCGAGCCAGCGCAGCGCCCCGATGAGCATCCACAACTCCCAGAGCACCATCAGGCCATCATGGCGCGCAAAGCGTGTGTAGTAGAGCAGCGAAGGGGAAAACGCCAGCAGCGCCGCTGCCACCAGCACCCCGCGGCGCCCCAGGTAGGGGCGCAGCCACCAGCTTGAAGCGACCATCACGATGCCGGCCACGGCCATTGGCAGGCGGGCCTGGGCATCCCCGTCACCAAAGAGGAAGTAGGCCAGCGCAGTGAAATAGTACAACGACGGCCCGTGGTAGACCGGGTCGTAGCAATAGGTTGGCGCAGTGACCCCACCCCAGCAGTTGAAGCCGCCTGCGCCGGTGTACAGACGCCAGCTCGACCAGGCGTGGATGCTCTCGTCGTGGTGGAGCGCCATCGCGCCCAACCCCCAGAGGTGGGTAATGACGCTGGCCAGCACAATCAGCGCAAAAACCGCGACGTCGCGGGTGAGCCAGGCCAGATTGACCGGACGGCCGAGCGTCCGGGGCTGTGCAGGCTGGTTAAGTGTCTCGAGTGCCATGCTTTATGTGCGTGGTGGTCCGATACGAACATGCGGAAACCGGGTCTCCCTGCACCCCTCTCTCCGGGGCGAACTGGGGAGAACACAGCCCTCCCACGCAGGGGTGAGGGGAAACCGGTTTCCTCTCACCTCTCCTGGCGGTTTAAGGGCGGACAGACCATCCGAGCCAGCGTGGCTTGTACCGCAGTAGAAAACCCGGTTGACAGCCTACTTACCGCGCAAGTCACCGCCAAAGCCCACGCCTATCTGGTCGGCAAGCTCGGGGCGCACGGCGATGATCACATCGGTTGAGCCGAGGGGCTCGCCGAGATCGCGAAACATCAGAAAGCGCCACCAGCGCTCGCCCACCCCACGATCGAACGGCGCGCGCAGGGCCTGACCCAGCAGCGACACCTGCTCCAGCGGCGCCTCACGCCAGCCCGGCCCCAGCCGATAGACGTGATCCTCCGGGAACCACCAGCGCAGTGGGTAACGCTGGACCACAAAATCCTCCAGGTAGCGCCGGTTCTCCGGATAGCGGTCGTAATTCTCCTGGAGCAGCAGCACGGCCATAATCCGAGGGTCAGGCGGTGCCATCAACTGCCCGCCTATGCGCTCGGCAGCGCTAAAATCTCGCAGGTACCAGCTCCAGATGGTCTCGTTATCGTAAATAATCGGCAGCGCCAGGCCGCGGCCCCGGCGGATAGAGGCTTCCTCCAACCGCCGCACGACGCGCATCATATCCGGCGAGGTCTGCGTATAGACCATTGCCTCGACGGGCACATCGCCATTCACATAGGCCAGGCGGAAGGCGGAACGGAAGGTGTAGAGGCCCACTGCAACGCCCACACAGGCGGCGAGCAGGGTCAGAGCGTGTCCCGGCCCCCAGCGCAAGCTCGCGCCCGTGGTCAGCAGCGCAATCAGCGCCAGGGCCGCCGCCGGCGCCACCCAGGGCGATAGCGCCGACTGCTCACCGAAGGCCACGATGGCCGTAAGCAGCACGAAGCTCAACCCGACGATGATCGCAAAGAGCGTCGCGTAGATCGCCCAGGCAGCCCGACCCGCCGCGCGGGCCAGGGCCACATCCTCAGCAGCCAGTTCCGCCTCTTCAACCGCGCGCCGGCGGTTCCAGATCAGGCGCTGGGCGCCCCAGGCAGCCAGCAAGGTCCACGGCACACTGATATGGATGGTCAACCAGGGCATCTTCTCGCCGGCCCAGGTGTAAATGCCCAGGGCGGCCAGCGCCCACCAGGCCAGGAAGTAGATGCCCACATCGGCTTTACGGACAACACGCGGCGCCCCTTCCACCGCCGTTTCCGGCGTCGGCCCGGAACGGCGCGCGGCCCACAGGGCGTCCAGCGCCACCAGGACCAGTCCTGCTCCGCCGAAGATCAGCAACAGCGGCTCGTAGACCCCGAGCAAAAAGAGGTAGTAGTGTCCGGGCTGCCCACCGCGCTCCACATTATGTTGCGCGAGCCAGTAAAGCAGGGACCCGCTTACGCCGCTGATCACGCCGATGATGTTGGTGAAGAAGGCGGTGAAGAACACCGTGTAGATACTCAGCACGATCAGCAGGGCCACCAGCCAGCGCCGGTTGATACCGAGACTGGCGAAAACCTCCGCCGCCGGATCGCCGCGCTCGCGGGCGGCCTGCCAGGGCGTGCGCCCATCGGCGCCGGGGCGCCGCCAGATCAGGTAGATCAGCATCGCCAGCACACCGATGGTCGTCCCGATTGCCAGCAGCACCGCGGGATGGCGAAAAAACTGCCACAGGTCGCGCAGGTAGAGGCCAAGATTGGTGAACAGGTCGCGCCCGCCGTCGTCATCGGCGCGATTGCGCACGCGCAGCGCATAGCCGTTATCCTCAGTCTCCAGCGGCGGCCAGCCGAACCAGCCTGGCTGCGCCACCACCAGTTCGCCGCTCTGCGGATCGCGCACGGCATGGTGGGCGCCGTCCACCTGCGCGTGGCCGGGCATCACGAAGATCAGCGCAGCGACCACCACTCCCAGGAGGATCACCAGAGCGATGCCAGGGCGGTACACGCGCCACAGAAAGGCCACCGCCAGGGGCGCGGCCATTATCAGCAAGAAGAGGTAGGTCGTTTCCTGGTTCACCAGCATGAAGGCGAAAGCAGCCGCGCCCACGAAGAGCCAGAGCGAGCGACGGGTGGCGCCGTAGCCCATAAGCGCCGCGAACACCAGGATTTCGCACACAACCGAGTAGATGTCGTGGCGGAAAAAGCGCCCCACGTACAGCGCCACCGGGGAAATCAGCAGGTACACCGCAGCAATCAGCGCCGCAGGTCGCCCGAGGGTCTGACGGAGGAGGTAGGGGGAGAGCGTGAGAGCCGTGCCGGCGAGTGCTGGCCCCAGACGAGCCACGAAGTCGTTATCGCCAAAGAGGAAGTAGAGCGCCGCACCGAGGTAGTAGAGCAACGGGCCGTGGAGCAGCGGGTCGTGGATGTACCCGCGGCCCACCAGCAGGTACCACGAGTAGGCCGCGTGCAGCGTCTCATCGTGGTGCAGCGCCCGGTCGCCAAGCGCCCACAGATGGGCCAGCAGGGCTACCGCACCGAGCGCCAGGTAGGCCATCTGCTCGACCGTGAGTAACCAGGGCCGGAGACCAGCGGCGCCCGCGCCGGGGGCAGGCTCAGGGGCGGCCCGTGGCCGCGACAGTTCAAGCGTTGACATGCGCTACCTGTAGGCCCAAAACGCGCCTGTGCCACATTCTGTGGCATTGTACACGATGGGGATGCGTGGGGCAAGGCCAATGGGAGGTGTGGAGATGTGGAGGTGTTTTCGGGTTATGTGCTTGCAGCTCCACACTTCCACTCCTCCGCGGCCCGCTCACTGCGGTTCGAGGAACAGCACGTCAGTGGTATGGCGTTCAACCGCTTCCCGGCTCCACAGGAGCGGACAGTAGCCGCCTGCGCGCCAGGCGCCGGCCAGGTCGGCGTAGTGGCTGCTCATCGGATGCCCGCTCTGCCCGGCGGGAATAACCACCCGTGCCGCGTCCCAGTCGCCCGGATCGAAAATCTGGCGGTAGGAGGGGGCGTTGTAGATCGGCCCTGCCGCGGTCTGGCGCGGCACGTACTGCTGGTTCACCGTGTCCACGTCGCCGCCGGTGGGCCAGGGGCCGCGGTTGAAGATCGGCGCCAGCGCCGGGACGCTCCCCAGCGGGTGGCGCAGGGTCAGGGTGTGTACCTTGCCGTAGCTCCATCGGGCCGGATCGGGGCCGAGTCTCTCGCGCAGCTCGGCCACCGCCAGGCGTAGCGCCTCACCAAGCACCGCGCCCCAACTGCGCTGGCCGCCGAGCCAGGCATCGGGCTGTGCCGGATCGGCGGCTTCGGCCCGCGCCAGCACCTCGGGCAAGGCCCGCTCCAGGTAGCTGTTCGACGGCAAGGCGCCAAACGCGCCCAGGCCGCCCTGGGCGCCGATCAACTCGCCAAGCTCGGCATAGACTACCCGCAGCAGGTGGTAACGCACCGCGTCGTAGACCGCGCCAGCAGGGGCGTCGGCGGTCAACTCACCGTCCCAGGCCGCCAGCAGGTCACGCGCGGCTCGCTCCAGGCGCTCCTGGGGTTCCAGACGCGCCACCAGGCGGGCCAGACGCAGCCCCGGCAGGCAGCGCAGGTCGGCCTGGATGCGCGCGAAGCTCCGCACATCGTGCCGCTCCACGCTGTTCAACAACTCGGTGATCCGTTCGGCGCGGTAGGGGTTGGCCCACTCGCCGTGGATCGCATCGTGGTAGGGATGGCTGGCGCCAACGATCCGGTTGTTCGCCGTGACGACCAGGCCACCGGGCGGGTCGAGGACGGCGGGCAGGGCCAGGTTAGGGATAAAGCCCTGCCATTCATGCTCGCCATCCCAACCGGGCGCCGGGGTCTGCCCGTCACCCCTGGCCCTCACGGGCAAACGGCCGCCCACCGCGTAACCGATGTGGCCATCCACGTCGGCATAGACGAAGTTCTGTGGCGGCACGTCCCAATCCTCCAGCGCGGCGCGGAACTCGTCCCAGTCGCGGGCGCGGTTGAGACGCAGCACGGCCCGCGTCACCGCCGGCGAGGGATCGAGGGCCGTCCAGCGCAGGGCCAGCGCCTGATGCGGCACGGCCGGCTCGGCGCGCCGGAACGGCGAGCCTTCCGGGCCGGCAATTTCATCAATGATCGGGCCGTGATGGGTCAGGCGCACGTCAATCAGCACAACTTCTTTCTGGCCCTTGACCACGATCTCCTCGCGCAGGCTCTCCACCTCGCGCCACTCGCCGCGCCACTCGTAGAGGTCGGGGTTTTCGGGATGAAAGCGTTCGATGTAGAGATCCTGGTTGTCGGTCATGGTATTGGTCTGGCCCCAGGCGATGCGTTCGTTGTGCCCGATAATCACACCGCAGGTGCCGGGGATGGTGGCGCCGGCCACGTTGAAATCGCCACCCTCGAGATGGGCCAGGTACCACAGGCCGGGCAGCCCCAGGCTGAGATGGGGATCTTCAGCCAGCAAGGGCCGGCCCGTCGTGGTACGCGCACCGGAGACGGCCCAGGCGTTGGAACCTTGCGGTGTGCCGCTCTCGCCGGTAAAGGGGGCCGCCTCAGCGGCAAGACGCAGGGCGCCCTCGCCGAGATGCGGCGGCAACTCCGCCTCGGGGGGCACGCTGACCACCGCCGCGCCCGGGTAGCGCGGCGCAATGGCCGCGGCGCGCTCGTGGCCCACGGCGGCGATGATCTTGCTGTTCAGCAACTCGCCCGTCCAGTTCGCCGAGAGCGTCAGGGCCATGATCTTGGGCCAGACGAGAATATCCACCAGCTCCCAGGGGCGCGGCTGAAAACCCAGGAGGGTAAACTCCAGCGGCAGCCGCCCGCGGCTGGCTTCCAGACAGGCGTTGACGCCACACACATACGCCTCGAGGATCATGCGCGTCTCATCATCGAGTAACGCGACCTCACGGCGCGCCAGGCGCTCAAAGCCCAGGGTACGCACAAACTGATCGGAACTCAAGGCCACAGGCCCGAAGATTTCGGCCAGTTGCCCCCGCCCGGTGCGGCGGTTCAACTCCATCTGCCAGAGCCGGTCCTGGGCATGCACGTAGCCCAGAGCGGCAAACAGATCGGCGTTACCGGCGGCATAGATATGCGGAATACCCCAGCGATCGCGGCGCACCTCGACCTCGGCGGCGAGACCTGGCAGCGGCTGCCGCCCGCTGACCCGGGGGAGCGAACGGCGCAAGGCGGCGACGGCGCCGATCCCCACGGCGCCAGCGGCAAGCCCGACGGTAAGGCCAAGAACCCGAGCGAGGCGGGGAAGCTCTGTCATCGCATTACACCTTTCTCCTGGGGAAAGCCGTGTACAGGTCCCATTCGCGGGGAACACAACGCCACGATGAAAACAGGTGTATGTTTGGGAGGGCTGCGCCCTCCCAAACCCTCCCCTCAGGGAGGGGCGTGGGGAAACCCGGTTTCCCCATATTTCACCTCAGCCCTGCCCCACACCATAAGCCGGGTTCCCCGTATTTCCATTTGCGCCGTATAATGAAAAGGTGAAGAACACCTGAGGCCGCAGCGGCAACCTATGCGCCACATCGAGTTTTCTCCCAACTTGAGCGCCGATCTGCAGCAGGTAGAGCAGATCATCCACGAGCGGACACACGCCCGCGCCGCGGTGATCAGTATCGCCGGGTCGCACCTGTCACCGCCGGACGTGCCCCGCTTACGGGCCGCGCTGGTACTCCTGGCCGCGCAAACTGCCAGTTACCATCTTGAACAGGTCATCCACGCCGCGGCGGCGGTCGAACTGATCCACGCTGCTACCCAAACCCACAACGATCTGGTAGATGAAGCCGAGCGCCGTCGTGGTCGGCCGCGCGCTGGCCCCTGGAACCACGGCGTAGCCCTGATGGTTGGCGACTACCTGTTTGCCCTGGCCGCCGGAGAGATGGCCCTCAGCCCTGACCCACGGGTGATCATCTTCTTTACCGAGGCGGTCAAGCAGATCACCGAGGGGATCTTGATGCCAGCGGCGCCGCTCCAGCCGCTGGAGGAGGGACGAGCGCGCCACCTGGAACGCATCGGCCACACCGATGCCGCGCTCATCGTGGCCGCCTGCAAGGCCGGCGCCGCCGCTGCGGGCGCCGATCCAGAGCACATCGAGACCCTGGGTCACTTTGGCCACGAGCTGGGTCTGGCTCTGCGCCTCGGCGACGAGGTGCGCGATTTCACCGAACATAACGGCAGCGCGGCCCCGGGCGCGAGCCTTCGCGCCGGAGTGGTGACCCTGCCGCTTATCTTCGCCGCGGCCCTCGGCAACGGCCCGCGCCTGGCGGCTGCCCTTGACAGCACCGATACCGCCGAGCAAAGCTGGGCCGTTGATACAGTGCGCCGCTATGGATTGACCCCGGCCCGCGCGGAGGTGCTGCGCTGCGCCGAGAGCGCCCGCGGCATGCTCGCCCGGGTCCCTCCCGGTCCCGGGCGCGAAGCGCTGGCTCGCATCGCCGACTATGCGGTGCAACGCGCCGCCTGAACTATAGATCCTGCCGCTGCCGCCCGATGGCCCATCCCAGGGCCAGCCCCCCCAGGGCAAAGAGGATCGCTGCGCTCGCCAGTCCCACCAGCAGGTGACGCCAGCCCAGCGGCCCCCCCAGCAACCACCAGGCCAGCATGGTCGGCACGCCGACGAGCGCCAGCGCCACCAGGGCCAGCGGTACGGCGCCGCGGAGGAACAACACCACTCTGTGGAACCATTCGCCCAAGCGGCTGCTCCAGGGCTGAGGTGAATATATGGGGAAACCGGGTTTCTCTACGTCCCTCCCTGCGGGGAGGGTTGGGCGTAGAGACGCAGCGCCGCTGCGTCTACACGTTCCGGCGTTGTGCGGCGCAGCCGCATAGGTGTCTGGCGTGAACATAGGGAAATCCGGGTTCCCCCCACCATCAACAGGCGCCGCGCATCACTCCCTCTTCAAGGCCTGCAACTGCACGATCAGCGCCTCGGCAAGCGCGACATCCTGCGCGCCGACGACATCGCGGGCGACGACCGTAAGGGCGTCGGCCATTGCCGTCGGCTCGGCGCCGCCGAGGGTCTCCAGCGCTGCCTCGGTGGCGGCCATATCGCCGCCCAGCACCACCTCGGCGGCTTCGCGCACCTCTGGCGGCGCCTGGCCCAGCACCTCCGCCACCGGGGCGCCGCCGAGGACCTCTCCACCGCCCATCGCCACGCGCAGTTTCGCCATCGCGTCAGCCGCGGTGGCCCGGGCATCGAGATGCACGTCCGGGGGAGTGCTTATCTCAGTAACGACCACCTCGTAGAAGAGATCCGTGCCATTGGCCACCTGCCCGTGCACGGTGCTGATCGCGGTATGCGTGGTTTGCGCTGCCATACCTTGCCCGGCGCCTTCGGCGGCGCCGAGCACGGTCACCGGCTCTGCGCTCACCAGCATCGCGCCGAGGGCCAGGCTACCCGTCGCCGTACCATGCAGGCGCACGCGGTAGGCCCCCGCGGGCGGGTTGGGAATGACAGCGATATTCAGATGCTTGCCACCGTGACCGTGATCGCGGGCGCGTACCCGGCGCGGGCGCGCGGGGGCGCCCAACACTTCGACCGGCGCGCCCAGAACACCCGCGCCAGGCAGGGGTGGGCCGGCCGGCGTCTCCACCACCATCGTTACCGGCGAGGCGGTAAGCACCACCAGCTTCGTCTCCTCGACCGGCGGCGCGCCGAGTGGGGGTGTCGGAAGACCCGGCTCTTCAGTTCTCCTCAGTTCTTCGAACAGCAGATCCAGCACCTCGGGATGATCCGGCAGCACCCCGTGGCTCGTGCCGGACAACGGATCGAGATTGTTGATGTTCTGATGCGCCAGCTCGGCGCTGGCGGAGCGCACAGTGCCGTCGCCATCAAGGTCAACCTCGTCCTGCACCGGCTCTCCGTCGGGGAACCGCGGCGGATCCCCCGGCGGAATGGGCGGGCCGCCCACCACAATCGCCCGGATGGTCGGAAAGCCCTTCGCCCGGATCGTCGTAACCGGCACCCGCCGGGCCAGCAGTTCCAGTTGCGCCGGCTGGTTCAGCATCAGGCCCACCAGGTTGCGCTCCCGGTGCGAAGCCTCAGGTTTAGGCAGAGGAGGACCCGGGTGATTGAGCAGGTAATTGTCAATCGGCAGCAAATCGCGGAGACCGGGCACCTGGGTACGGATGGTCCGCAGCGGGTCCAGTTGCGTCTGGAAGGGATGGGTGTGCCGGAGGTACCAGAGGTACACATCGAAGACCGCCTTGACAGCAGGATCGGAGCGCAACTGGCCGCCGCCCCAGGCGTAATAGGCCTCGCCTGCGCCACGATGAGGCGTGCCCAGTGTGAACAATCGGGCAACATCGTGGGCATAGTCAGGCCCCTGAATGTAGCTCCGCGCTACCAGACCGCCCATGCTGTGGCCCACCAGGACGACCTTGTCGGCGCCAGCGCGTTGCTTCGCCCGGTCAATCCAGGGCTTGAGGTACAGGCGCGCCGCATCCTGGATCGACTTGCGCCAGTCGTAGAAAGCCACGAACAGATCCCTGTCCCGGACGTAGCCGGCGCGTTCGAAGGCTTCGAGGAAGTGTTTTCCGTAGCTGATAAAAGGCGGAAAGTTCCAACCCGTGAGGCGTGGCCCCTGAAAATCGAGCAGGACCAGCAGGTTAAATGAGCCACACAGACCGGGCACAAAGATCACAGGCATGCGCGCCATTTGTGGTTCCCTCTATCAGGAGAGATCTGATGTGAAAATAGCCCGCCCGCGGGAGGGTTTGGGAGGACGTAGCCCTCCCAGGAAACAACTCGCCAGCGGGGAGGGTTTGGGAGGGCTTCGCCCTCCCAAGAACAATAATATGTTCATTCTGGCGTTGTGCGGCGCAGCCGCATGGATGACTGAGGTGAAAATAGCCCGCCCGCGGGAGGGTTTGGGAGGGCTTCGCCCTCCCAAGAACGATAATATGTTCATTCTGGCGTTGTGCGGCGCAGCCACATAGATGATGGATGCGACGGGAAGCCTCGCAGCAGGGCAAAGCCTTTCCCACTCATCACAACCAGGTTAACAGACCAGACGTGCCGGCAGCGGCAAGGAGACACAGAACAGGTTCATCATAGGCCCTCGACCCGCGGCCGTCAAGGTCGCGCCGGTAGCGCTCCCAGGGCTGAGGTGAAAATACGGGGAAACCAGGTTTCCCCAATCCCCTCCCTGCGGGGAGGCGCCTGGTTCCCTCCCCCAGCGGGGGAGGGCCAGGGAGGGGGCGGCCCTCCCGAAGACGCCCCATGTTCATCGCGGCGTTGTGCGCCCCGCGAATGGGCGTCTGAGGTGAACATAGCCTGCCGGCGGGGAGGGTTTGGGAGGGCTGCGCCCTCCCAAGAAAAACCCATGTTCATCTTGTCGTTGTGCGGCGCAGCCGCATGGATGACTGAGGTGAACATACGGGGAAACCGGGGTTCCCCATACCCCTGCCGGTGGGGGCGCCTGGCATCCCGGTGAACAGGAGCGGAGGGAACCCCGGGTTCCCTATGTTCACGTTGCAACAGTACGTGTTCACACTTCTCCTGGGTGCGCGGGCATCTTGCCCGCATCCAGGCCCTTGCGGGCGGGACGCCCGCACGCCGGGGGTGACGCCTTACCCCACATGTGAACACGTACTTGCAACAGGCCTGTTGCGCAATTCTAAAGTTATGGTAAAATCTCGCGGCCAGTAAGAATCCGAAGCTCATACTTTGGCTTTTGCGTTCCTCGTGTTCGAACCTTGCGTAACCGTCGGCGTGACCCCATGGCAGGCTGACGTTCGCGTTCGTCTTGTGAGGAGGAAGGTATGCTCAAAGGCCTCATTGTTCTGGTCGTCATTGCTGTGGCGCTGGCTCGAGGCGGCTCCTTGCGAAACTTCGCCGCGCTCGACCTGCGCTGGCTGCCCCTGGTGGTTGGTAGCTTCGGCCTGCAATTGTTGATCTTTACGCCCTTCCGTGACACAGCGCTGATCCCCTTTGCCACTGCCCCCCTCTACCTGCTCTCGATGGTGCTGCTCGTGATCTGGATCTTGCTCAATCGCCGGATTCCCGGCGCCACCCTGATCGCTGTCGGCGTACTGCTGAACACGATTGCCATTGCCGCGAACAACGGCTATATGCCGGTAGCTCCCGAGGCAGCGCGCTACGCCGGTCGCCTGGAGCACTATCCCATCGAGGGTCTACCGGTGAGCAACAATTCGATCGCCGTTGCCGACAACGTGCGGCTCTGGTTCCTGACCGACATTTTCCCCGTGCCCGCCGGCATTCCCTTTGCCAATGTCTTCAGCCTGGGCGATGTGCTGCTCACCCTCGGCGTCGCCATACTGTGCTACCAGACTATTTGCCGCCCTGTAGTCGCTTCCCCGGCCCCAACCCCCGTGCGGACCCCGCCCCTTGGCGCCGGTCAGTAGACTGGCGCGCAAGGCGGTCCCTGGAAGGGCCTCATCCTCCCGGCGCTGCGTGATCTTCGAGCCTGCGTGACCCATTATTCGCACCGATTACACACTCATTCCCAGGAGGCAAGGAACAACCATGACCGCAGATGCCCAATCATTCAGCCCGATGCTGCTCGAACAACTGATTTACCAGGTTCGAGGCGTTCAGGGAGCGCGACTGATCACCGATCCTCAGGGGCAGATTGACGAGATCCACGTGGTTGGCACACCCCAGCGCAACCCCAAGCAGATTGTGCGAGACATCGAGTCCATCCTCTACGTGCGGGGCGGCATACGTCTCGACCACCGCAAGATCAGCCTGGTACAGGTTGCGGAGCGTGAAGCCGCTTCAACAGGGCGCCGGCTGCAACTGCTGGAGGTGTCGATCAGCGCGGGCGAAGAGGAAACGCGCGTTGAGGTGCTCCTCGGCCTGCAGGAGCAGCGGTTCAAAGGCAGCAGCGCCTGCGGCATCACCGACCCTGCGTCGCGCTCCCTGCTGGCCGCCACTGCCACCATCGAGGCCCTCAACCGCGCCATCGGCGCGCAAGGCTCCTTTCGGCTCGAACGGCTGCAACGCCAACCCCTGGGTGAGCTGGACACCTTCCTGACACACCTTTCATTCGTGCTCGAAAGCGGCCTGGAAATCCTCCTGGGGGTGAGCATCGTTCGTGAAGACGAGGCCGGCGCTGCGGCGCGGGCCGTGCTCGACGCGGCCAACCGTCGGGTTGAGCGCCTCTTGAGTAATTTAAACATCTGAGCGACTTGCGCGATCTCAACTTTTTTGTTACTATTTCGGTGTGAATCGGAAAATTTACGGTCGAAGTGTCCGAGCGGAATGGGGCAGATTGCCCGAAGCGGAGCGGAGGGGACCCGAGGCACACTGGTCATATCCAGCAACAGCGAAGAAAGGGGTCTCCGAAGATGAAGTGGCACGCCGTAAACCTCTACATCAAGATCTCTCTGCTGATGGGGGCGATCGCCTCGCTCCTTCTGGCGGCAGGTGCAGGGGGCAAGTGGGGCTAGGTTTTAGCCGTTCCCGGTTCGCGCGAGCAGAAGGGTTCACCCCTTCTGCTCGTTCTTTTTGTAGCGCGATGGTTTGGATCAGGCGCTATACTTCCTGGTACTGCGGTTCCACACGCGATGCCTGGCCAATCGTAAGCTTCGAGCAGCCTGACCGGAGCTATGCCTCGCGATCGGCAACGGCTTGCCGAACAAGCACCGATTGACCGCTGGCCTGACAATTTTGTGGTGACAGCCGGATGATTGCACGGAGAGCCGCGCCCTCCCTCACCTCTTCCCGCTCTATCCACCAGGATCACCTTGTCAGGCCACTGGTTCGGAGCCGTGGGTTACTCAGGTACCAGGCTCCGTCACGAGATGAGCGTATGATGAGCACACTCCCAAGGGCGGCGCGCTGGTACATATATACCTTGTGGGGCGTGGCGCTGTGCGGCGTCGTTGTGACGATCATCTCTGCCCAGGTCCCTTTGTCCGGTCTGGTGGCGCTATGCGTTAGTGCCGTCGCTCTTGTGCTGGCCGATTACTTCGAGGTTGACTTCGGTCTCGATCAGCGCCACCGCGTGGTCATGACCGTTGTTGATGCGCCCATCATCTTTCTTGTACCCGTAGTTGGTCCGTTCGGAGTCCTGGTTGTGCTTCTCGGTACCCTGGTGGTTGACCGGCTGCGCAGGCGGCCCTGGTACAAGGGCCTCTTCAATGCTGCACAGCGCAGTATCACCTTTCTGACCCTGATTATCATCTACTCCCTGCTGGCCACACCGGGAAGCCCGCCATTTAGCGGTCTCCGCGGGTTACTGGCCTTTGTGGCTCTGGCTGCCGCGTATTACGCCCTCAATACGGTCCTGGTCTCCACGATCGTCGCCCTGGCCAGCAGTCAGCCACTGCTCGAGATCTACCGCGCCAGCTTTCGCGAGGTGCACTGGGTGCATTTCATTACCCTGCCCTTCGGCGCCATCCTGGCCTGGATCTGGTCAACCAACCCCTGGTTGACCCTGGCCGCCGTGCTGCCGCTGTTTATGGCTCACCACTCCTTCAAGACCATGGCCGCGTTGCAGGAAGAAAGCCGGCGTAACCAGGACCTGGCCAACCACGCCACGCGCCTGGTTGATGAACTGCGCGCCAGACAGGAGGAGTTGATGCGCTCCTCCCAACTGGCTGCGCTGGGCACATTTGCGGCAAGTGTAGCGCACGATTTCAACAACCTCCTCACCGCCATTTACGGCTTTACACAGCTCGGGCTGAGCACCGACGATCCCCAGGAAAAGGATAACGCCCTTGATGTGGCCAGACGCGCCTGTGCCCGCGGCCAGAGCATCACCCGCGGGCTGCTCTCGTTTACGCGCTGGCGTGAACCGAGGCTCGAGCCCTGCCAGTTGAACGACCTGGTGCGCGAAACAATCGTCTTGCTACAGCCCGATTTTATCCGCCTGAACGTGGTGATTGAGGAACGCCTGCAACCCCTGCCTGTCATTTACTGCGATAGTGGCCAGATCACCCAGGTGTTGATTAACCTGCTCACCAACGCCCGCGATGCGCTGCGCGACCGGGGTTACGGGCGCATTATCGTCAGCACGCAGATCATCGAGGATCAGATCGAACTCTCGGTCCAGGATACGGGAGTTGGCATACCCGCCGAGATGCTCACCCAGATCTTTCAACCCTTTGTGACAACCAAACAGGCGAGCAACAGCAAAAACTCCGGCACCGGCCTGGGGCTGGCGATCTGTCGCACCATTGTCGAGAACCACGGTGGCGTCATCCAGGCCGCGAGTGAGGTGGGCCAGGGCACGACGATGACCGTTCGCCTTCCACTCAGCAAACTGGTGACCCGTGGTATGCCCGGCGACGACGGGGAGGCAGCACCGGGCGTGGAGCACAACCCGCACCACGCCGACGCGCCGCATTCGCTGGCCTGAGGTAAACCAGGGGAAACCCGGTTTCCCCATATGTTCACATCAGCCGTCTATGCGGCTCCGCTGCACAGCGCCAGAACGAACATGCTTGTTCTTGGGAGGGCTGCGCCCTTCCAAACCCTCCCGGTGGAGAGGGCTTGCCGCCCCCACAGGCAGGGGCATGGGGAAACGCGGTTTCCCCATATGTTCATATCAGGTGAAGCGTTGCGTATCAAACTGACCCTGCCGCGCATTGTGACGCGTACCGTGCGGCGTATCACGCATCTCGCGTGCAGCATCACGGGTGTGAGCCTGCTCGCGCTGCTGGCCGCCTGCGCTGCTGCGGTCCCGCCGGACCCACCCGCTCCCTACGGCCTGGTCGAGCCGTTCCTCAGCGCCTGGCGACGCGCTGGCGGCGAGGCCCTCGGGCCGCCGCGCACGCCGCCGCTGTGGATCGACGATTTCCAGGTGCAACTCTTCGCGCGCCACGCTATCATTGCCACCGATGGGCAGCGCGCCGTAGCCGAGCCTCTCGAGCCGGGCTGGGAACGGCGCTATCCCGATGAGCTGCTGCGCCTGCCCGCCGCGCCGTTCCGCGCCTCCCTGAGCAACGCGGCCCATCCCGTGGCGCGCCCTCTGATCCCATTTACTGCCACACTGCGGGTGCCCGGCTACAGCGGTCCCCTCGAAGTGCGCCTCTTCGACAGTTCTCTGCGACCCGCGGGGGTGGCAACGACCGAGGTTACCGCTGGCTATGGTGAGATCACCCTGCTACCGCGCGGGCACGCCGGCGAGCAGTGGGCCATCGTGGTGATCAACGGGCAGGTGGCCGGAGCACGCAGCCGCTTCGTTACGCTCGATCCTGTCACCGAGCTCCATACCGGCCAGCCCGACCTCGACGCCCTCTACCCCCGCTTGCGCGCTTTCATGCAACAGGACGTGGTCGCCTATGACCTCGACGGGCGTCCGGTGCGCGGCTATCGCTCGCCCGACAATCCTCTCCTCTGGTTGCGCGACCATGTCTACCAGGGTCGCGGCTTTCGCTACTTTGAACGCGATGTGACCAGCCTGCTCGACGCCTTTCGCGCCGCCCAGCGGCCCGACGGCAGCTTCCCCGACGTGATTGATTACCCCGAGCGCTCGGTGCGCGCCTTTCGCAAAGAAGTCGAAAGTGACCTGGAGTTCCTCTTCGTTCAGGGCGTTTACGAAGCCTGGCAAATGACCGGCGACGACGCCTGGCTACGCTCCAACCTGGAGGCCATGCGGCGCGCGCTGCGCTATATCACCAGCGACCCGCTGCGCTGGAACGCCGAACGGGGCCTGGTGCGCCGCCCCTACACTATTGATATGTGGGACTTCGCCTATGGCCCGACCACCATCAGCCCCGACGGGCGTCCGGCGCCCCGCCACTGGATCGACGCGGATACCGTCTGGGGCACGTTCCACGGCGACAATACCGGCCTGGCCTACGCCCTGACGCTGATGGCCCGGGTTGAAGAGCGCGTGGGCGACCCGGTCCTGGCCGAGACCTGGCGCGCCCGGAGCCGCGACCTGATGCAGCGTCTGAACGATCTGAGCTGGAACGGCCGGTTCTTCACCCACTTCATCCCCGAAGATCCGGCAGTGCGGCCCGAAGGGGTGAACCCGGCAGCGCAACTCAGCCTCTCCAACGCCTACGCCCTCAATCGTGAAGTGCTGGACCAGTGGCAGGGCCAGCAGATCGTTGAGGAGTACTACCGGCGCCGCGATTTTACGCGCGCCTTTGCAGAATGGTACAGCATTGATCCACCCTTCCCGTCAGGAAGCTTCGGAATGGCCGGGGGCAAGGGCGAAAATCCGGGCGAGTATGTTAATGGCGGCATCATGCCGCTCGTGGGCGGCGAACTGGCCCGTGGCGCCTTTCGCTATGGCCTGGAAGCCTACGGCTTCGACATCCTCCGGCGCTACGCCGAGCTGACCCGTCTTACCGGCGCGACCTACCTGTGGTATTATCCCACCGGTGTGCCGGGCGTCCAGGGGCCCGACACGCTGGCCACCGACGGCTGGGGAGCAGGGGCAATGCTCGGCGCGCTGATGGAAGGCGCCGCCGGGTTCACCGATCGGGCCAGTGGCTACCGCGACCTGCTGCTCGCGCCGCGCTGGGCCGCCGACCCGCGCTTCGAAGAGGTCTACGCCGTGGCCCGCTACGCTGCCGCCGATGGCTACGCGGCCTACCACTGGCGCCGCGAGGCGAATGCTATCACGCTGAACTTCACCGGCAGCGCCGAACGCGCCGAAGTGCGCCTCTTCGTGCCCCCGGAGATCGCCACTCGCCCGCTCCAGGTGACCCTCAACGGCGCCAGCCTGCCCGCGACCGTCGAGATCATCCGCACCAGCGCCTATGTGGCGGTACCGGTCAGTGGCGGCGATGCTGAGGTGGTTATTCGCTGGGAGGCTGGCAGCCAGTAGAGGCCCCGTGCGGCGCAGCCGCACGCTACAAGAATGAAACGAGATTCTCCTGGGAGGGCGCAGCCCTCTCAAACCCTCCCGCTGGGGAGGGCTTGCCGCGCCCACAGGTAGGGGTGCGGTTCGACAGGCTCACCGCAGGTGGGGAAACCTGGCTTCCCCGTATTTTCACATTGGAGCAATATACACGCAGGCTATGGCTACGACGTTCACCGCTACTCCATGGGGCGCCGATCACGCCCTGGCAGGCTTCGAGGCCCGTCGCCTCGAATTCCCTCCCGACAGCGAAGGACCGGTCATTGCCACGCTGGTGCGCCGTCGCGCCGCCACCCCGGCGGGCCGCGCAGTGCTCTACATCCATGGCTTTGTGGACTACTTCTTCCAGACCCACCTGGCCGAGGCCTTCAACGCCCACGGCTACCACTTCTACGCCCTCGATCTGCGCAAGTGTGGACGCTCACTCCTTCCCGGCCAGACGCCAAATTTCTGTACTGATCTCCCTGAGTACTATGCCGAGCTTGATGCCGCCATCGCCCTCATCTTCAACGAAGAGGACCACCCCTGGTTCCTGCTCAACGGCCATTCCACCGGCGGCCTCATCGCTGCGCTCTACGCCCACGAGGGGCGCTGGCGCGAGCGGATCAAGGCCCTGTTCCTGAACAGCCCTTTCTTCGCCTTTCACCTGCCGTGGCACCGGGTTGGGCCGGCGCGCCTGTTCGCCGGCCTGGGGCGCTGGTATCCACGTCTCGCCGCCAACGGCTCAGTCTCGCCGTTTTATGCCCATAGCCTGCACCGCAATTATCGCGGCGAGTGGCAGTTCAACCTGGCATGGAAACCGCTGGAGGGCTTTCCGGCCTATGCCGGGTGGATGCGGGCAGTGATGCGGGGACAGCATCGCCTCCAGGCCGGGCTGGCGATACCCTGCCCGGTGCTGATTATGCACTCGACGCGCTCGGTGCTCCTCCCGCGTTGGGACGAGCGACTGCTGCGCGCCGATGCGGTGCTTAACGTGGCCCATATGCGCCGCTACGGGCCGGGCCTCGGCCCACGGGTGACGCTACTCGCCATCGAGGGCGGCTTGCACGACCTGACCCTCTCAGCCGCTCCGGTGCGCGCCCGGGTTTTCGCAGAGCTGTTCACCTGGCTGGAATGGGCCGCGGCGCAGAACCAGGGCCGCTGATTTTATCCCCGCGCAGGGCGTGGTTTGGAGTGGCGGCGCCCGCCCCAGCCCTTCCCGCCGGGAGGGGTTTGGGGAAACCCGGCTTCTCCCATTACAGCAACCCGTAGGCCACGAACGCCCCAACCACGCAGCCCGCCGCCAGGGTCAGGCCGGCGACGACCTGCATCGGCGTATGGTTGCGCGTCCGCACCCGCGCCCATCCCAGGACCAGGGCGCACAGCCAGAGTCCCAGGCCCAGCGGCTCGGAGTAGAGGGCAGCCAGGGTTGCTGTCGAGCCCATGCTCGAGGCGTGGATGCTGATCTTCCAGTACAGGTTGATGAGCCAGGCCAGGACACTGATGGCAATGCCCGAGGCCACCATCGCCAGAATCGGCGGCGGCGCGCCAAGGGCGTGCAGCACAACCATACCGGCCACCAGGTTGACAATACCGAAGAGGTACAACTCGTTGCGCTGCGAGCGGACTGAGACATCGTCATCGGTATATGCGCCCTGCCGGAGACGCACGGTGAAAAAGAGCGTGGGCGGTAGCACCTGCAACCCGGTGCAGAGCAAGGCCCAGTACAGGCCCGTCTGGCGTGGCTCAACTCCGAGCAGGCCAACGATAAAGATACTGGCCACGCCGAGAAACACCGGATGGAGCACCTGCGAGATCAGCCGGGCCACGGCGTAGCCGCGGCCCGGCAGTGCGCCCCGCTGGATGGCCTCAGCAGTCAGATCGTTCTGTGAAAACATGATCAGGCGATCCTTTACTCGGTCCACCGGCGCCGAGGGTCCGGTAGCATGCCAATAAACGCTGCGCGGCCGTCTCCCAGCGAAAGCACCGCGCCTGCACCGGCCCGGCGGCCCGCAGGTGCGCGGCATCGTGCAGAGCGCGGGTAATGCCGGCGGCGATGACAGCTTCATCGAGGGGATCTACCAGCACCGCTGCCTCGCCGGCGACTTCGATCAGGCTCGACACGCCCGAGGTCACCACGGGCGTGCCACACGCCAGGGCTTCCAGCACCGGCAACCCGAACCCCTCGTAGAGCGAGGGGTAGACAAAGGCCCGCGCAAGATTATACAACGCCGGAAGATCTGCATCGGCAACAAAATCAAGAAACTGCACCCGATTCTGGATACCCAGCCGCTCGACCGTGGCAAAGATTTCCTCGTAGAGCCATCCTCGCCGTCCGGCAATGACCAGGTGCAGCTCCGGGTCATCAAGGCGGGCGAAGGCCCGCACCAGGCGCGGCAGGTTCTTGCGCGGCTCCAGCGTGCCAACAAAGAGGACAAAGGCCGCCGGCAACCCCAACCGCGCGCGGGTGGCCTCCAGCGCGGCGGGGGGCAGCGGCTGGAAGCGTGGGTCAACGCCAGGGTAAATCAGATGCACCCGCGATCCAGAGACGCCGAGCAGTCGCGCGAGGTCCGCCGCTGTGGCCTGCGAGTCGACAAGGACCATATCGGCGCGGCGGAGCGCCCGCGGCACGACGCGCGCGAGGTAGCGCCGCAGCCCGGCCTCGGCGCACTCTGGCCGCACCAGAAAGGTGAGATCGTGAATGGTGAGCAGGGTACGGACGCGGGTGGGCGGCAAGACAAAATCGGGGGCGTGCAGCAGGTCAATCGAGCCTATCAGGCGCTCGGCCGGCAGGGGCAGCCGCAGGCGCTGCCAGAGGATGGTCAGTAGACGCGGGCTGAGAGGCAAGGGCCGAAGCTCGACATTGGGGTGCGCGGCGGCCAGGGCGCGCAGATCGGCCAGGTAAGGCGAGGTGGCGGGCAGGGCGCCTGCGGCGTAGAAGAGTCGATAGGTGATCGACGGATCGAGACCGACCACGGCGCGGATCAACTCGCGTGTGTAGCGCCCGATCCCCGCACCCTGCCACACCGCCGCAGTGTAATCAACGCCGACGCGCATGCTACCACCGGGTTATGGTGAATCTCCTCCGAACCTTGTCTCAGGCCCCATGCGGCTGCGCCACACAACGACAGGATGCGAGGGCGCAGCCATCACCCCCCCCGGCAGGGGCATGGGGAAACCCGGTTTCCCCACATCCCTTCGAGGGAAGCATGGGAGGGCTGCGCCCTCCCAAACTCTCTCGTCGGAGAGGTGCGAAAGGGAACCTGCGGGAAACCCCCACCGCGACGAAGTCTCGTTGTAGGATTAGCGACGTTTGCTGAAAAGATAGGCGACGAAACCGCCAACGACAATGCTCCAGAAGTTGATCAGCCGGTCGAGGAAGGTAACCGCCGCGCCCAGGTGCTTATCTACGCCGAAGAAGGTGAGCACGACGGTGATCGTGCCCTCCACGACCCCGAGGCCAGCGGGCGTAATTGGCAGCGCGGTCAGCAGTGATGAGGAGAGGGCCACGAAAATAATCGCCGAGAGGGAGAGAGTGCCGATAGCCGGGCCAAGCGCCTCGATCACGAAGAAGAGCCGGAAGCCCTCGAGCAACCAGACCCCGGCGGTCAACACGATCAGGCGCGGCAGAATGGCGGGGCGGAACGAGCGCAGGGCGGCATACTCAAACCGCCCGTAAAACGCATGTAGCCGACGGGGCAACACCCGGTGCACCAGGGGGCTGAACCAGCGCATACCCGCCAGGCCGCTGAGGATCATGACTACCAGCAACCCGCCAAACCCGAAGACGATCTGCGTTCCTTCAGGCATATGCGCCCCGAAGGTGAAGTAGGCCGAGATGACCAGCATGCCAAACAGCCCGAGCATATCGAGCAGGCGTTCGGCGAAGATGGTGCCAATCGAGGTCGAGAAACTGACCTTGCCGTTATGCTTGAGCAGATAGGCCCGGTAGGCATCGCCGAGCTTGGCCGGCACAATACAATTCGCGAACCACGACAGATAGATGTACTCGATCAGCGCGGGCATCGAGGCCCAGCTCTGCCGGCCCTCATCAACCGGCACGCCCGCATTTCGCAACAGCACGCGCCAGCGCAGCGCCCGCAAAGGAAAGGTCAGGTAAAAAATGCCCAGGCCAGCCAGCAACAGCCAGGGGTTGGCCTGCCGCATGTGCTGCCAGGTGGTCGCCAGGTCAATATCCAACCCTCGCAGGACAAAGACAACAATCGCGATCGCCAGGCCAAAGGAGATAAGCGTGCGCGGGCTGCGCAGGCGCTCCCACAATGAAAAGCCTTCGCGCGCGATCTCGGCCTCGGCGGCAACATCCGACGTTACCGGCGGGCTCGCCGGCACCGGCACCTCCGCAGCAGATGAACCCTTGGTGTTGTCAACAATCATGCCTCAGCCTGCCTCCTGTGGGTGGTGCGCGACGGTATGTTCGTGAGGAGTATACCGTATTTTGCACAGTCGGGCCAATAACTGGTTTGTAAGGAAGTGTTCTGGTCTTTGCCCCTTCCAGCTCCGCCGGGTGGAGAGGAGGTCTCTAGATCGCTTTCCCGGTGGGCGAAGGCTGAGAAGCGGGCGAGTAACTATGAGATAACTCAGTTCACAGACTCACGACGATCCCGTTAGGAAGGTTCTGGGCCGGGCCGCCCTGACGTGACCGTTGGTCAATGGAGCCACGTGACTCAGTGTGTGGAGGTGTGGAGATGAAGACCAGGTGGTCGAGTTCGTCTGAAACACGCCTTCCACGGAGCGGGCAGCGCCATCACCGGCTCCCTCCTGCTACACGCGCCGTTCCATCTACCCTACGGGCGCCTGACGGACGGCAGCACTTCCAGTTGGTACCACTCCCAGAAGCGGGCCAGGCCGTCTTCAACCCTGGTGCCGGCTCGAAAACCCAGCAAGCGCCTCGCCTTCTCGGTGGAGGCGTAGGTGATTAGCGGCTCAGTGGGCGGTAGGGGCTGCGCCTCAATTACCGCGCGCATCCCGGTGATCTGTTCGAGCAAGGCAACGAAGCGCTGGAGTTCGACCGGGCTTGAGTTGCCCAGATTGAAGATCTCATAGCCCTGCGCCCGGTCAAGCGCCGCGAGAACACCGGCAACGATGTCGTCAATATAAGTGTAATCGCGATACAACTCGACCCCGCGCTCGAACAGCACGATCGGCTGCTCCCGTACCATTCTATCAACAAAGACGTACGGCGTCATATCCGGACGCCCGCGCGGGCCGTAGACGGTGAAGAAACGCACCACGCTCATTGGCGTGCCGTAGAGGCTGTGGAAGGTATAGCCGAGCACTTCAGCGGCTTTCTTCGTCGCAGCGTAGGGCGAAAGGGGGCGGTCGGTCGGATCACCTTCTTCAAACGGCACCTTGCTGGCGCGGCCATAGACTGATGAGGTCGAGGCCAGAACGAAGCGTTCCACGTCGTAGCGCCGGGCCAACTCCAGCAGGTGCACTGTGCCGCCGACGTTGACCTGTTCGTAGAGTGCGGGGTTGGCAATCGAGGGCCGCGGGCCGGGCAATGCTGCCAGGTGTACCACCTCTCGCGGGCGATAACGCTCAAAAATCCCGGCCAGCGCCTCGGCATCGCGAAGATCGGCCTCGACCAGCACAAACCCCGGCTGCGTAGCGGCCCAAGCCAGGTTGCGGCGTTTGCGCTCCGGATCGTAGTAGGGAGTGAAGTTGTCAAGACAGATCACCCGATCACCACGGCGCAAGAGCGCATCCACCGTATGGCTGCCGATGAAGCCCGCGCCACCCGTCACGAGGCAGGTCATCGCCGCTTCTCCTTCTTCGCATCAGATACTGCTGAGGTGAAAATAGCCCGCGCGCGGGAGCGTTTGGGCGTAGGGGCGCGGCGGCGCCGCGCCCCTACGCCCTCCCAGGAAACAACTCGCCGGCGGGGAGGGTTTGGGAGGGCTGCGCCCTCCCAAGAACAATAATATTTTCATTCTGGCGTTGTGTGCCCCGCGCATGGGGCCTACCGTGAACATGCGGGGAAACCGGGTTTCCCCTTTCCCCCTCCCTACCGTGAACGTACGGGGAAACCGGGTTTCCCCACCTGCGGTGAGCCTGTCGAACCGCACCCCTGCCTGTGGGGCGCCAGCCGCGCCCAACCGCGGTTGGCCAATGGGGAAACCGGGGTTCCCCAGGCCCCCTCCCTACCGTGAACATACGGGGAAACCGGGGTTCCCCATCCCCTTGTCTGTGGAGGCGCCAGCCGCGCCCAACCGCGGTTGGCCAATGGGGAAACCGGGGTTCCCCAGGCCCCCTCCCTGAGGAGAGGGTATCGGACTCCGCTCCTCAGCAGGGGGGAGGCTGGAAAGGGAACGAAACGCCCGGGAGCCTCCCGTCGGACAGGAGCGCGGGAAAACCCGGTTTCCCCTACGTTCACCTCAACGGTCGGAGCGAGTCCGCGGGGAACTGCGCCTCGCAGACGTGGAGCAGGGCCCAGATAGTGCCCAGTTGCAAACCCATGTTCAGCACGTGCAGGTTCTCAAACACATTATGGGCCGCTACCGCGACAACCACCCCCAGTCCGCCGGCTGCCACTCCAGACCACAACCAGCCGCGCGCCGCCCGTACGGCACGCAGCGCCTGGGCCAGCACCGCGCCGATCAACAGCAGGTAGGCCGTCAGGCCAACCACACCAGCCTCGGCGGCGATATGCAGGTAGTAGTTGTGCGCGTGGCCCCGCGACCCATACCACGGCCGCACGCTGAACAGCGGCGCGTCAGGACCGGGGGTGCGCTCATAGGCGACGCTGTAGTTGCCTGGCCCGACACCGAGCAAGGGCCGGCTGCGGAACATGTTCCAGCCGGCCTGGAGATGGGCCATCCGCTCCACCACGGCGAAATTCTCGGGGGTCACAGCCACGCCGCGCACGTCGAAGAGGCGCAGGTTTCGCGCCAGGCTGATGGCGCGCTGCTCGACCGCATCTGGCAAGAGGCCGCCCCCACCGAGCGCCAGGAGCACTACCCCCACCCCGGCCACGGCTACCACGAGTTGTCGAACCAGCGCGCGCACGTCCCCGGGCAGCAAGACGAAGGCGGCGCCCAGCAGGGCGAGCATGCCGGCCATAGCGCCAAGCCACCCGCCTCGCGAGAAACTGGCGATCAGCGCCCCGCCGGTCAGCAGTGCCGCCACGCTCGCAAGCGCCAGGGTGAGGCGGGCCAGGCGACGCGACCCTCCTCTCGACAGGCCCACCAGGGCAAACAGCGCCAGCCCCACAGCCAGCGGCCAGGCCTGGTTCATGTACCCGGCGAACGAGTTGGGTTGCCCGATCGTTCCATAGGCCCGCACCCGCCCGCCCCCGATACCGAAACTCTCGGGGCCCAGCCCCAGGGCAAACTGGACCAGGCCCAGCGCGCCTGTCGCTGCCGGGGCGGCCAGCAGGCAGAGCAGCAGGCCCTGAACCCGCCAGGAGGAGGCGCCGGCCCTCCCTTCCACCCCCCGCCTGGCCCCCAGGGCGCGCAGGGCCAGCACATAGACCAGCAGCACCGTGGCCCACCGCGCCGTCTCACGCAACCCTTCGGCGCGGCTAAAGGGCGTAAACACCGCCGAAAGCCCCAGCGTCCACACAAAGACAGCCAGGGGCGCGAAGAGCGCCCCCAGGGCCAGCGGTTGCTCGGGGAAGGCAAGCACGTGGAGACCCAGACTGGCCGCCGCGAGCAGCAGGGCCGCCTGGGTCACCGTCAGTCCGCCAGGCAGGAGCCAGACCTCCTGCACCGGCACCGACAGCACCAGCAGATACAGCGCCCAGATCGGGTCGAGCAGGGCCAGGGTAGCGGCCACAGCGCCCACCACGAGCAGCGCGGCCAGGGTGAGTGGCAGGGTTGCCACGCCCAGGCCCAGAGCGACGGCGCTGACCAGGGCCACCAGCCACACGCGCCACGCGCTCGCCCCGGCGCCCCGGGTCCTCACGCGCCAGCCCATCACCTACAACTCACCCCGGCGCCGAAGCTCTTCGCGGAACCAGGGAATGGTCTGCTCCAGCCCCGCTTCCAGAGACACCAGCGGCTCCCAGCCCAGCACGCGGCGCGCTTTGGCAATGTCCGGCTGGCGCACCTGTGGATCATCGCGGGTGCGCAGATCCTTATACACGATAGGACTCTTGCTGCCGGTCAGTTTGATCACCACATCGGCGAACTCTCGAATCGTAAACTCGCCGGGATTACCGATATTGACCGGCTCAACTTCATCGGAGAACAGCAGGCGATAGACCCCTTCAACCAGATCGCTCACATACTGGAAACTGCGGGTCTGCGAACCATCGCCATACACTGTAAGCGGTTCATTTTTCAGAGCCTGCTGGATAAAATTAGGCACCACCCGGCCATCCCGCAGGCGCATCCGCGGCCCATAGGTATTAAAGATCCGCACGATGCGAGTATCGAGGCCGTGGTAATTATGGTAGGCCATCGTCATGGCCTCGGCAAACCGCTTGGCCTCATCGTAGACCCCGCGCGGCCCGACGGGGTTGACATGACCGTAGTAGCTCTCCGGCTGGGGATGCACCTGGGGATCGCCGTACACCTCGGACGTAGACGCCAGCAAAAAGCGCGCCCCCTTGGCCTTGGCGAGGCCCAGGGCCTTGTGCGTGCCCAGAGCGCCAACCTTCAGAGTCTGGATGGGCAGTTCCAGGTAGTCAATAGGCGAGGCCGGCGAAGCAAAGTGCAGGATCGCATCGAGCGGCCCATCAACGTAGATATAGTTCGTAACGTCGTGCTTGATGAACATGAAGCGAGGATGGCCCGCGAGGTGCGCGATATTATCCGTGGTGCCGGTGATCAGATTATCCATCGCGATCACCTCGTGGCCCTCGCTGAGAAACCGATCAGTCAGATGGGAGCCAAGGAATCCGGCGCCACCGGTAATAAGCACGCGCATGCTGAGCCTTCCCTCTCCGTGGTCAATAGGCGCCGCGACCACTGATCAGCACTGGAATAAGCATCAGCAGGATGCGCAGATCCATGCTCACTGACCAGTTCTCGGCGTAGTAGATATCGAGCCGCACCTGTTCATCGAACGACATATCGCTTCGTCCCAGGGCCTGAGCGAGCCCGGCGCACCCCGGCAATACCTCCAGCCGGCGACGGTGCCAGGGTTCATAGCGCGCCACCTCGTCGGGAAGCGCAGGACGGGGACCAATCAGGCTCATCTCCCCATGCAGCACGTTCCAGAACTGCGGCAATTCGTCGAGGCTACTCCGGCGCAAGAACCGCCCCAGGCGGGTGATGCGCGGGTCGTCGCGCATCTTAAATAACGGTCCATCGGCCTCATTCCGCGTTGCCAGGGCGGCCTTCTGCGCCTCAGCATCGGGCACCATCGTTCGGAACTTGTAGCACACAAACGGCTGGCCACCCTTGCCGACGCGCACCTGGCGAAACAGTACCGGACCGCGCGAATCGAGCTTGATCAGCAGCGCGATGAGCGCCGCCAGGGGCACCACAAACGGAGCGGTCAGGAGCACCGTCGTCACATCAATGGCGCGCTTGAGCAGCAGATTGGCGCCACTCAGCCGGATCTCCTTGGGCCGCAGCAACGGCACTCCGCTGAGTTGCAGCACATCCACCCGGTCGAAGCTCAACTGGTACACGTCTGGAGCGAGCTGGTACTTCACCCCCAGGCGCTGACAAACGGCCACCAGTTCCGGCAAACGCCCCTGCTCCGACAACGGCAGGGCCAGAATGACCTGCTGCGCGCCACTCTGCACAACGGCCCGCTCCAGGTCATCCACCGTGCCCAGGTGGCGATAGACTCGCGTGGCCCGGCCATTCTCAACGATGGGCCGATCGTCCACATACCCCACCAGCGTATAGCCCAGCCCTGGCGACGAGGCGATGCCATTCATCACCTGCTGGCCCAGGCCGGTTCCACCGACCACCAGCACCCGATCCTGGCCGGCCCCGTGAGACCAGCGCCAGTGCCGCACGCTCGCGAGCGCGATCCGCCAGCCGCTGAGAAGGGCGAAGATACTTACGCCGGCGAAGGCAAAGATCAACCGCGAGTAGTAAAACGGTTTGTAGAGGAAGACAAAAATGATCAACAGAGCCAACCCGGTAACCAGGCTGTTAAAGATGATACCGAGTTGATCGAACAGGCTCAACCGGGGAGAAGTTCGATACAGGCCCCGACCGGCGAAGCGCAGCGCCAGGAACAGCATCAGCGGCAGGACCGAGGGGAGCAAAAAGGCCTTGAACTCCACCTGGTTCATTGTCGCGACTTCGAGCACGACGCGGTCGAAGGGTGGAGGCCAGTCGGCCAGGTAGCGCAACCAGTAGGCAATCGCAAAACCGGCGAAGATCAGCGCCTGATCGAGGGCCACCACCCCCACCAGGGCCAGACGACGCAGACGCCGCCCAACCCAGGGCTGATCCGTGGAAGGCAATACCGGCTGAGTGGTCTGGTGGATGCTTCTGTCCATCCGGGTTCTCCCGCCTACCCGGCCGTTGCGAGCGGGGCCGACGCGCCCGCGCCGCCAGGCAGAGCAGGGGCAGGGCTCCGCCTGTTGCTCTACCACTAGCTACTCACGCCGGCCCGGTCGGAGACGAGCCGTAACGTGGTGGATAACGCGCAAGATCCTGACTCGAGTGCGGCGACCCATGCGACTATCGATCGGCTGGCGTGCGAGCTGAATATACGCGGATTGTACCATACAACCCGGGAGCGCCACCGGTCCAGCGCTCCGCAGGCCGCGAGGAGACGTAGCCCCCTACGGCGGGATACATCAGGGCTAACGTTGCTGTCAGACCACCTGCTGCGTACCGTCGTTGACGCCATCTCCAGCATCAGTGGCTCGGGAGCGGAGACTCTCCAGGTACAGAGAGATACCGGGAATCGCTGCGACCATCAGCATGAGCGCGAGAAGAACAAGCCAGGCCATATGTCCTCTACAATCCTCACCCCGTGCGGATCTCAAATGCTTCCAGGGCAAGTCTGCCGCAAGGAGGGCTTGCCCTGCTTGAAGAACCCTCAACTCCTGGTAGTGATACCGCCAGCGCAGCTTACAGGCATGTTGAGACCCGGCACAGAACGCTCAAGCGACACAACTTCCTGCTGGCCTGCCTTGCATCATCGAAAGGCTCTCTATCCTACCACACTTGCGGCAGCGCGCAAGCAGCGGTAGAACCCTGGCGCGACCAGGCCCCGGTTTCTGGTATCATAGTGTTCGTTCGATGCGGTTTCGTCGCACAGCGACACGATGAACATGGGCTGTCTCCTGGGAGGGCTTGCCGCCCCTGCAGGCAGGGAGATGGGGAAACCTGGTTTCCCCATCTGTAGGAGTAAACGATGCGCCGTAACGCTGCCAACGCCGGGCAACCGCCAGAGGAAACCGCAGCATCCCGCCAGGTCGCGTTCCGGGCCAGCGAAAGTCTGATCGAGCGCCGCATCCGCGAGGCTGAGGCCGCGGGCATGTTTCAGAACCTGCCCGGCGCGGGCAAACCACTACCCCCGGACGACGACGCCCACGTGCCCGAGGATCTGCGCGCTGGCTATCGCTTGTTGAAGAATGCGGGCTACGCTCCCTCGTGGATCGAGCTGCAAAAGCACATTTACGCCGAGCTTGCCGATCTGGAGCGCTGGCTGGACCGTATCACCCGGCGCTGGGCAAGGACCGGCCCCCTGGAGCGAGAGCGTCTACGCGCGGAGTACGAGCAGAAGCTGCGGGACCTGAACCGGCAGATCACCACCTACAACCTCATCGCGCCACCTGCGGCCGGGCAACTGCCGCTGCGCCGGCCCGGCCGCGAGCTGGCCGATTAAGGGTTTCTCGGTTACGCGGATGATCGTCCGGGCGGGCGACACCCTCCCGGCTCCTCCCCCCGTCGGGCCGTGCCCACCCGGCGTCCTCTTTGACCCGGGGCAGGGGAATGGGGAAACCCGGTTTCCCCATCCCACCCGAACTCAGGCGGCGCGAGCGGCAGCCGGCTTCAGCTCCTCGGTGCCCTCGGCGGCATTCTCGATGCGCGCCACCGCCTCGCGCGGCATCACGGTCCAGAACAGGTTGCGGTAGTTCTCCCAACGGGCGAGGATTTCGGCGCCACGGGGACTGCCAGTCAGCTCGACGTGGCGGCGGATCAACTGCTGCACCCGGGCCTCGTCGCGGGCGCTCATGGGCCGCAGTTCGATCAACTGCGGGTTGTAGCGCCGCTCGAAACTGCGGGTCTCATCCAGCACATAGGCGATGCCGCCGGTCATCCCGGCGCCGAAGTTGCGCCCCGTTGGCCCGAGGATCACAACCGCGCCGCCGGTCATGTACTCGCAGCCGTGGTCGCCCACGCCCTCCACCACGGCGACGGCCCCGCTGTTGCGCACAGCGAAGCGCTCACCAACCTGACCCGCGGCGTAGAGTTCGCCGCCGGTGGCGCCGTAGAGCAGCGTATTGCCGGCGATGACGTTCTCGTACCAGGCGAAGCGCGCCCGGGAGTCGGGGGCAACCACGATCACGCCACCGGCCATACCCTTGCCCACGTAGTCATTCGCCTCGCCGGTCAGACGCAACTCTACCCCCGGCGCGTTGAAGGCGCCGAAACTCTGCCCGGCGCTTCCCCGCAGGTGAATGGTGATCGTCCCCGGCGGCAGGCCCTTATCGCCGTAGATCTGGCCGATAGCGCCTGCGAGGCGGGCGCCGACGCTCCGATCGCGATTGCGGATCGCATAGCTCAGGGTCACCGGGCCGCGAGCGGCCAGGGCGCTGCGGGTATCGAGCATAATGCGGTCATTGAGCGTATCCTCTGCCGGCAGGAGGTTACCCTTACCGGCGTGGCGAATCTCGTGATCGGCGATCATACGCGCCGCGCCGAGGACAGGCGTCAGATCCAGTTCATCGGCGCCGGGGTAGCCGGTGTGGCGCTGCCGCAAGAGGTCGGTGCGGCCCACCGCCTCATCGAGCGAGCGCAGGCCGAGGGAGGCCAGGATCTCGCGGATCTCCTGGGCGATGTAGCGGAAGAAGGCCATAACCATCTCGGGCTTGCCGGGGAACCTGGCGCGCAGTTCGGCGCGTTGCGTAGCGATACCGACGGGGCAGGTGTTATTGTGGCAGGCGCGGGCCATAATACAGCCCTCGGCCACCAGGGCCGCCGTGCCGAATGAAAACTCGTCGGCGCCGAGGAGCGCGGCCATCACCACATCGCGCCCTGTCTTCAGCCCGCCGTCAGCGCGCACGCGCACCCGCCCGCGCAGCCCGTTGAGCACCAGGGTCTGCTGGGTTTCGGCCAGGCCCAGCTCCCAGGGCAACCCAACGTTTTTGATGCTGCTGAGCGGCGCCGCGCCGGTACCGCCGGCGTGTCCGCTGATCAGGATAATGTCGGCGTAGCCCTTGGCAACGCCAGCGGCGATCGTGCCCACGCCAGCGGTAGCCACCAGCTTGACACTGACGGTGGCGTTGGGGTTGACCTGCTTGAGATCGTAGATCAGTTGCGCCAGATCCTCGATACTGTAGATATCGTGGTGCGGTGGGGGCGAGATCAGCGCCACACCGGGAACAGTATGGCGAATACGGGCGATCTCCTCGTTGACCTTGTGGCCGGGCAACTGCCCACCCTCGCCCGGCTTAGCCCCCTGGGCCATCTTGATCTGCAACTCGCTGGCGCTAGCCAGATAGGCCGGCGTCACACCGAAGCGCCCCGAGGCCACCTGCTTGATGCGGCTGTTGCGCTCATCTTTGAAGCGCTCGGCGTCCTCGCCGCCCTCACCGCTGTTGGCCAGACCGCCCAGGCGGTTCATGGCGATCGACAGCGTCTCATGAGCCTCTTTGCTGGTCGAGCCGTGGCTCATCGCCGCGGTGCTGAAGCGCCTGACAATCGCCTCAATCGGTTCAACCTCATCGAGTGGCACGGGCGGACCGGCGGGCACCATCTCCAGCAGATCGCGCAGTTCCGTGGGCGGGCGGGCGTGTACCAGATCGGCGTAGGCGCGGTAGAGCGCGTAGCCTTCGGGACTGATGCGGTCGCGGCTATCGCCGTTGAGGGCATAGGGGTTCTGCACTGCCCGGTGCAGGGCGTGGATGACGGCGGGGCTGAAGGCGTGGTACTCGCCGTCCTTCTTGAACTTGTAGAACCCGGGGTGCGGCAGCGCCGGGGCGGCATCGCCGAAGGCGCGGCGCTGGCGGGCGCGCACGTCGTGCTCCAGCTTCTCCAGGCCCACGCCACCGATGCGCGACGGCGTGCCGGTGAAGCACGTATCGATCAGGTGCTGGTCAAGGCCCACCGCTTCGAAGATCTGCGCGCCGCAGTAGCTATCGAGGGTGGAGATGCCCATCTTTGACATCACCTTGAGCAACCCCTTCTCGAGCGAGACGATCAAATTGTGTTCGGCCTCTTCGGCCAGGGTGCGCGAGCGTGGATCATCGCGCACCTTCTCGACGGGAGCGCTGGCTGCCTTTTGCCGCAGGGCCTCACGCTCCAGGGCGATCTGGCGCACGCTGGCAAGGGCCAGGTAGGGATTGACCGCCTCGGCGCCATAGCCGGTCAGACAGGCCAGGTGGTGCACCTCGCGCAGTTCGCCGGTTTCGGCCACCAGGCTGCACAGCGTGCGCAGGCCCGTGCGGATCAGGTGATGGTGGACAGCGCCGACGGCCAGGAGCGCGGGCACCGGCGCGTGGGAGGGGTCCACACCCCGATCGCTGATGATCAAGATCGACACGCCGCTGCGCACGGCCTCGGCAGCTTCGACACGCAAACGCTCCAGCGCCTCGGCCAGCGTCTCATCAGGGCGGAGCAGGGCCATCACGGTGGCCACGCGGAGCGCCGGGTCGCTCTGCGCGCGCACAGCGGCGATCTGCGCGTCCGTCAGCACCGGCGAGGTCAGTTGAAGCAGATGGGCATGTTCGGGCGTCTCGGTGAGCACATTGCCGCGCCGACCCAGGGCGACGCTGAGCGACATCACCATCTCTTCGCGCAGCGGGTCAATCGGCGGGTTGGTCACCTCGGCGAAGCGCTGTTTGAAGTACTGGTAGAGCGGGCGGCCCAGTTCTAACTGCGAGAGCACCGCCGCGGGCGTATCATCGCCCATGGAGCCTACCGGCTCGTGGCCGGTGCTGGCCATAGGTTTCAGAATAACGCTCAACTCCTCGGCGGTATAGCCAAAGGCCATCTGCAACGGCGGCAAATCGGCGTCCTTCAGGGCATCCGCTTCCGGGGCTGCCAGCTCCGAGGGCAGCGCGCACAGATGCTGGCCAACCCAGGCGCTGTAGGGGCGAAGACCGGCGAGGTAGCTCTTCACATCTTCGTTGGTGAAGAAGTGGCCGGTGGCAGTATCAACGGCGATCATCTGCCCGGGACCGAGCTTACCCTTGTGAACGACGCGGCGATCATCCACACTCACTGCGCCAACTTCAGATCCGGCGAACACCAGCCCATCATCGGTGACAATGTAGCGCGCAGGACGCAGGCCGTTCCGGTCGAGGGCCGTACCCACAATACGCCCGTCGGAGAAGGTCAGGGCAGCGGGGCCATCCCACGGCTCGATCAGGCAGGCGTGGTACTGGTAAAAGGCGCGCAGGGCCGGCGGCAGATCGGGCACCTTCTCCCAGGCCTCGGGCACCAGCATGGTCAGCGCGTGGCGAATGTCGCGCCCGCCGATCACCAGCAACTCAAGGGCATTATCGAGCATCGCCGAGTCGGAGCCACGCTCATCGAGGACCGGCGTGAGGGCTGCCGGGCCATCCACCGGACCGGCGGCGAGAAAATCAGCGGGCAGGTGCAGCACCGCCTGGCGCGCGCGCATCCAGTTGGCATTGCCCTGGATGGTGTTAATCTCGCCATTATGGGAGAGCATGCGGAAGGGCTGCGCCCGCTCCCAGGTGGGGAAGGTATTGGTCGAATAGCGCTGGTGGTACACCGCGATAGCGGTGGTAAAGGCCGGGTCGCGCAGATCGTGGTAGAAATTGGCCAGATGGCTGCCGAGGAGCAACCCCTTGTAGACAACCGTGCGGCTGGAGAGCGAGGGCACGTAGGCGGCGATATGCTCGCGCAGGAAGGCGGCCTCGATCGCCTTGCGGACCAGGTACAGGGTGCGCTCAAAGGCGACATCGTCGAGACCGGCGGGGCGAGCAATCAGGGCCTGGCGGATCAACGGCATCGCCACCCGCGCGCGCTGCCCGAGGGCCTCGGGGTCAACCGGAACGTCGCGCCAGGCCAGGAGCGTCAGGTTGCGCTCAGCGAGGGCCCGGGCGACGATGGTACACGCAGCCGCGCTGGCGCCCTCGGCCTGCGGCAGAAAGAACATTCCCACCGCCAGATCCGCCGGCTGCAACGTGATGCCCTGGCGACGCAACTCGCGGAGCATCAACTCGCGTGGGATCTGGGTGAGCACGCCAGCGCCATCGCCTGTTTTCGCATCGTCGGCGACCGCGCCGCGATGCTCCAGGTTTCCGAGGGCCTCAAGGGCCATGGAGAGGATCTCGTGGCCGGGCTGACCACTGATCCGGGCGACAAAGCCGATCCCGCAGGCGTCGTGCTCAAAACGCGGGTCGTACAATCCGTGAGCGTCGCGCACAGGAAGTTGCATCGTTACCACCTTACACTCAAGAAAAAACAGACAAACGCCCGCCGAACCCTCGGGCCTTCGAGGGAGTGGCGGGCATCATCGGCGTATCAGTTTGCCGATACCGGCGGATACATAAACCGCCCCGTAGCGCATCGTTGCGCCGACGAGGCCGGGTGGGCAGAGGACCTTGGCCCGAATGGAGCGACCCTGTATGCTTGCGCGAACCTGCCAGACGAGCCGGAGGGTGCAAAAAGCCGCCGGAGTCATCCATTGAACTTCCGGCAGCGCTTCACTGCACCGCACAGATAGGGAATCATTAATTTCGTGTTATGTAGGACTATACAATGTTCTGGGGGTACTGTCAATATCACTATCCAATCATCGCAGCAGCATTTTGTGCGGAAGATCCAAGCGAAGGGTGAGTGGGGCGTTGCAATTCACGCTGTTCGGCTGCTTTGCCTTGCTATGGGCCGCGCCCTCCCACACCTGCCCGTCCACCACCCGTGCCGGACTCAAGAACGCTCCTGCTCTCCCGTGGCTTCGCGTTGCGCGGTGTGGATGCGCTCTCTGATATCACGCACCGAGGCAAAGAGCAAATCGAGGGCCAGCATTTCGCGGCGCTCAAGCTCCAGGATCCTGGCGATGTGCAACTGCTGCCCGTGCTCCAGGCGCGCCGTATCGCGGGTGAGGCGCTGTTCGAGTTCGCGCAGGAAGCTATCGAGGCGTTCCAGCCAGGTAGTGAGCTGGCGCAGGTGCTGCTCATCGGCCTCCTGGAGGGCGCTGATCTTCTCATCGGCCTGTAAACGCACGTCCTCCAATCGCTCCTGGTTCATCAGGAAGCGCTCGGTGGAGATGCGTTCGATGCGTTTGATGTCGGCGACCAGATCGGGCAATTTTGCCGCCACCTCGCTGATCTGTTTAGGCAAGGCCTCGGCAAACAGTTCGATGTGCTGGCGAATATCATCGAGGCGCGCGATGCGCGAGGCATGCTCCTCCAGCACGCTATGCACATCGGTGACCAGTTGCTGCGCCTCGACCGCCTGCCGTCGCAGGCTTTGTTTTTCGACCTGCAACTCTTCGGCTACCCGCCGCACCTCCTGCACCGCTGCCGCGTCGGCCTCGCGCAGCCGGTCAAGCTGCAGCAGTATCTGGCGCTGGCGATCATCAAACTCCTTGATCTGCGACTGGATGGTGGCGATCTGCCGCTCGGTTTGTTCGATCCGCCCCAGCCAGGGGATCACAAAGTCGCGATCCTGCTTGCGGGCCTCGGCCACCTGCTGGATCTGGGACTGGAGATCACGGATGGGGCGCACGCCCTCCTCGATCTTGATGAGCGCTCCGGCTACTTCTTTGCGCAGGGCCACCACATCGCGACGCACACCTTCGCCGGACTGGCGCGTCTCCTCCACGTGGCGCTCGAAGAGGCTCTGCACCTGCCCCACCAGGGCCTCGGTTTTCCGCACCTGTTCGACAACCAGGTTGTATTTGTTGGATTGCTCTTTCAACAACCGCCGTAGTTCGTCGATCTGGCCCTGCAGGTAGACCAGTTGGGATTGTTCGTGAATGCGCAGGCGCTCCTCTTCGTATTTGGCGGTGCGATCGGGATTGGTCATCGAGGGTTCCTTTCGAGGGGAGGTGGGAGTGTGCAGCCCTCCCGGGGGCCTCCCGCGAAGTGAAGGGGTAGTGGCGACGGGGGACCTTGTTTGCCCATCGCCCCGGCCCGAGGGAATGGAAACGCGATTCTCCTGGGAGGGCTGCGCCCTCGGAAACCCTCCTCGTCGGGAGGGGCATGGGCAAGCGAGGGGTTCCCATCGCTTTGCTCACCGTAGCGCAGCCAGCGCCGCGGCCAGATCGAGCGCCCCGCTGTAGAGCGCCTTGCCGACAATCGCGCCCTCAACCCTGAGGCGCACCAGGCGCTGCAGGTGCTCGATGCTGGTAATGCCGCCACTGGCGATAACCGCCGGGCCGTTGAGGCGTTGCAGCTCGGCCAGGGCCGCGAAGTTGGGTTCGGTAAGCGTCCCATCGCGACTGATGTCGGTGTAGATCACCCGGCGCACGCCGAGGTTGCCCATACGCGCCACCAGGTCGGTCGCCAGCACCGGGGCCAGGCTGGTCCACCCCGCGGTTGCGACCAGGCCATCGCGGGCGTCTACGCCGACGACGATCCGGTCAGCGAAGCACGCCACCAGCCGGGCTACCAGTTCGCTCTGCTCCACCGCAGCCGTGCCCAGGATCACCCGATCAACCCCCAGGGACAGCACGGCGCTGATATCTTCTTCCCGGCGCAGCCCTCCCCCCAATTGCACAGGGATGCCGACGGCCTGCACGATGGCAATCACCGCGTCTGTGTTGGTAGGGCGACCGTTGCGTGCCCCATCGAGATCAACCACGTGCAGGCGGGGCGCCCCCAGGGCTTCCCAGCGTCGCGCCACGCCTACCGGGTCCTCACTGTAGACCGTCGCCTGGGCGAAGTCGCCCTGGTAGAGCCTGACGCAGTGACCGTCTTTGAGGTCAATAGCAGGGATAACTTCCATTGTCTACCGTTCCTCGCGGCTCACCGCTCCCGGGGAAGCCGATACCCGTGAACGCGACCCGGCCAGGGTGGCGAAGTTGCGCAACAGTTGCAGCCCGCAGCGGCCCGATTTCTCGGGGTGAAACTGCACGGCGGCCAGGTGATCGCGAATGATCACACTGGGGAAGACCAGACCATACTCGGTGCGCCCGGCCACTATGGTCGGGTCGTCAACGTCGCAGTAGTAGGAGTGTACGAAGTAGAAATCGCTCCCATCGGGGATGCCGGCGAAGAGCGGATGGCTGGCGAAGGGAGGGGCGTAGCGCACCTGGTTCCAGCCGATCTGCGGGATCTTGCCAGCCGAGTCGGGCAAGCGGCGCACCGTGCCGCCGACAATACCCAGACAGGGGTGCGGCCCGAACTCCTCGCTGGCCCTTAGCAGCACCTGCATCCCCACACAGATCCCCAGGAACGGCCGGCCCATGGCCACGACCTGCGGCAGGACGGCAGCGAGGCCCAGGGCTTCGAGGCTGCGCATCGTATCCGCGGTCGCGCCGACTCCCGGCAGCACCACCGCTGTGGCGGAGAGCACCACCGCCGGATCATCGGTGACCGTCAGGTCGGCGTCCACGTGGCGCAGGGCCCGCACCACGTTCGGCAGGTTCCCCGCACCATAGTTGATTACCGCAATGCTCATGCATCCTCTTTGCAGATTGCAGATACAGGTGTGTTACGCCGGGGAGGGGTGCAAGGAAACCGGGTTTCCCTGCACCTCAGGAGCGCGAGCAAGCCCGACGCGCGCGTTCCCCCCGCAAGGTCTCTCCTATCTCCGGGCCAGCAACGGGTGCCGCTGCTGCAGGGTGGCAATCACGCGCTGCACCTCGGACAGTGGCTCAGGGGCATTCACCTCGCCGATGGGGTCCGGTCCGGCGTCCTGACCCAGGAGCAGGCGCAGCGAGGCCACCACGCATGCGCTCAGGGCCTCGAGGTTGTAGCCGCCCTCGAGCACCATCACAATCTGGCCATCGCAGAGTTCCTCGGAAAGGCTGATGAGCGTCTGTGTGATGTTTGCATAGCCTTGTACGGAGAGCACCATCGGGCCGAGGGGGTCGCTCCAGTGCCCGTCGTAGCCTGCAGAGACCAGGATGAGCTGTGGCTGGAAGCGCCGCAGCGCAGGGGCGATCACCTGCTCGAAGACCAGCGCGTAGCCCTGATCGCCGGTGCCGAAGGGCAGCGGCAGGTTCAGGGTGGCGCCGGGCGCCTTCGCGGCGCTGCCCATCTCGCCGACGCTGCCTGTGCCGGGATAGAACGGCGCCGCGTGGGTTGAACAGAACAGCACCCGCGGTTCTTCGTAGAAAATATCCTGGGTTCCATTGCCGTGGTGCACATCGTAGTCCACAATGGCGACCCGTTGCAGGCCGAAGTGATCGAGGGCGTAGCGCGCAGCTACGGCGACATTGTTGATCAGGCAGAAGCCCATCGCCCGGCCGGGGGTGGCGTGGTGGCCAGGTGGCCGCACCAGGGCAAAGGCGTTGTGCGCCTGGCGCTGGATCACCGCCTCTACCGCGTTGATCGCGCCGCCGGCGGCGAGCACCGCCGCTTCCCACGAGTCGGCGGTCACGTAGGTATCAACGTCGAACTGACCGCCGCCGTAGCTGGCAAACTGGCGGATCTTGCGGAGCAGATCCGCCGTATGGACAGCCAGGAGCGCCGCTTCGGGCGCCGGGTGGGGGGTGAGGTTGTGCACGTGCCGGCGCAGGCCGCTGCTTTCCAGCGCGGCCCGGATGGCCTGGAGCCGCGCGGCCTGTTCCACGTGCCCGTGCCAGGTATGGGCGTCGAAGGTCGGATCGGTAAGAACTGCTGTCGTGCGCATCGCTGCGAACTCCTGGCGCTGACATGCTCCGCGCCGCCCGCGGCACGGATCGCAGGGCTGGAGGCAGCGGCGCTAGCCAGTGCGAATGCATGATAGCCCGTATTGTACCGCAGTTTGACATCCGGCGCGTAAGCTGCTACGCTAATGGAGCAACGGGGCGTGGCTCAGCCTGGTAGAGCACCGCGTTTGGGACGCGGGGGTCGTGGGTTCAAATCCCTCCGCCCCGACCACGGTTTCGCCGCCGTGCGGATCACACAACGCCGGATGCCAGCGCATGCAGCGCCGGCGCCGGCGTTGTCTAACGTAGGGAGGGTGCGCGTGGACGTGGCTCTCCCCTACCGTCGTGGAATGCCGCGCAGCGGCCCGAGGAGAAGGAGCGCGTAGGCGTGCGCGAATGTCTCGCCGCTTGCGCCGTTGCGGAATGCCGCGCAGCGGCCCGAGGAGAAGGAGAGCGAGGCGCCGAGCCTCGTAAGGAGAGCGTATGGCCACTATTTTGCTCGTCGAAGATGATGCGACCCTCGCCGAAACCTTACGCTACAACATCGAACGCGAAGGGTACGGCGTGCTCATGGCCTCCGACGGGGTCCAGGGGCTTGAACTGGCCCGCCGCGAGCGTCCCGATCTGGTAGTTCTCGACATTATGCTCCCGCGTCTCGATGGCTTTTCGGTGTGCCGAATCCTGCGTCAGGAGAGCGATGTGCCGATCATGATGCTGACCGCGCGCCAGGATGAGGTTGATCGGATTGCTGGCCTGGAACTCGGCGCCGATGATTACGTCAGCAAGCCCTTCAGTCTGGGCGAGATGCTTGCCCGCCTGCGGGCGATCATGCGGCGCAGCGAGCGGCAGCCCCGGCAGGGGCGCGAGGTGCTCGAGGCTGGCGCGCTCCGCGTCGATACCAGCAGTCGTCGCGCCTGGCGCGAGGGCCAGGAACTAATCCTCCCCCAGAAGGAGTTCGATCTCCTTACCTGTCTTATCCGCAACCACGGCATCGCCCTCTCGCGCGACCTGCTCCTGGAGCGTGTCTGGGGGCTGGATTTTGTCGGTGACAGCCGCACCGTTGATGTGCATATCCGCTGGCTGCGCGAGAAGATCGAGCCGGACCCCGGGCGCCCACGCTACATTCAGACGGTGCGTGGGGTGGGCTACCGCTTCGAGGTCCCTGAAGCCTGAGCAATGACCACGCTCACCATTGCGCTTGCAGTGGCGCTGGCGGCGAGTCTCGCCCTCAGCGCCTGGCTCTGGTGGCGCCTGGCGCGCGTTACGCCCCCGCCCTCCAGTGAGGCGGCGCCACCGGTCGATCCGTTTGCTCCCCTCCAGAATCACCTCTTTCAGAGCGCCATGGCCGCGCTCGACTCCGGGTTGATCGTGGTTGACCTGGAGCGCCAGATCCGCCTGGTGAACCGCCGGGCCGAACAGTTGCTCGAGCCGGCGATCAACCCCCTCGGCCAGGGGCTGATCGTGCTTCTGCGCGATCACCAGGCCGACACGCTGGTGGCCGAAACCCTGCGTGACGGTGAGGCCCGCGAGATGGCGATGAAACCGATCTCCAGCGGCCGCACCTTGCGCGTGCAGTGCAGCCCCATCGGTCCCGATGGGCGCATCATCGGCGCTCTGCTCCTCATCCGTGACATAACTCAGTTGAGCATGCTCGAACGCTCCCGCCGCGATCTGGTGGCGAATGTCTCCCACGAACTCCGCACCCCGCTGGCATCGCTCAAACTGCTGGTCGAAACTTTGCAGTCGAAGCCGCCACCCGAAGTGGCGCAGCGCATGCTCGGCCAGATGGCCCAGGAGGTTGATGCCGTTACCCAGCTCGTGGACGAGTTGCACGAACTCTCGCAGATCGAGTCGGGGCGCGTCACCCTGAAACTGGCGCCAACCCCCATCCGCCCGGTTGTGGAACGGGCCCTGGAGCGCATCAAGCCTCAGGCCGACCGCAAGCAGATCGCCATTGCGGCAGAGTTCCACGATGCGGCCTCGTGCGCGCTGATCGATGGCGACCGGGTGGGCCAGGTGTTGCTCAACCTGCTGCACAACGCGGTGAAGTTCAGCGCCCCCGGGGGCAGCGTGACTGTGCGCACGGCACTGGTGAACCACAACGGCGACACAGAGCATGATGAGCAGTATCCGGGCGGCCCGTGGTTACAGGTGAGCGTGATCGACACGGGTATCGGCATCCCTGCCCAGGAACTGCCGCGCATTTTCGAGCGCTTCTACAAGGTCGATCGCGCCCGCACGCGCAATGCCGGGGGCACCGGCCTGGGCCTGGCCATCGCCAAGCACCTCGTCGAAGGCCACGGCGGGCGTCTGTGGGCTATCAGCGTCGAGGGCCAGGGGAGTACGTTCAGCTTCACCTTGCCCGCGGCGTGATAGCCATTCTGCTCGCTGGCATGGCGCTGGATCAGCTTCAGAGCCTGGCTGAAAAGCCCCCGCAAGACGCCGCCCTGTTGCACCGTCTGCCCTGGGCAGTGGGATATGGGGCGGCTGCGCTGCCAGGCGCGATTCGCGAGGCGCACAACACCCGAATGCACGTATGCTTGGGAGGGCGAAGCCCTCCCAAACCCTCCCCCAGGCAGGGGCCCGGGGAGAGGGTTTCCCCGATAATGCCACAGCCCTGCCACACGGTCTCCAGGCGACGCTACCCTGTTCGGACAACCTCTCAATCGTAACGGACCGGCGCCGTCGCTTGATCCGTGCGTTTAATCACCACCATCGTGATGTCATCGGCCTGGCTCTGGCCACCGGCGAAATCGTTGACGGCGGCGAGCACGGCGTTGATGATCTCCTGGGGGCCGTGATGAGCATTGGCGTGGAGCACGGCGGCGAGACGGTCGTCGCCGAAGAGTTCGCGTTTGCTGTTCATGGCCTCGGTAATGCCATCGGTGTAGAGGAGCAGCACATCGCCGGGATGCAGGGTGAGGGCGATCTGTTCGAAGCGCGGATCGGGCACGATGCCGAGCACGATGCCCTGGGCGCGCAGCGGGCGCACCTGGCCGGTGGCGACTTCGTAGAGCAGGGGGTAATTGTGCCCGCCGTTGGCATAGCTCAGCGCGCCGGTGCGCGGTTCGAGCACCGCATAGAAGGTGGTCACAAACAGGCCGGCCCGCGAGTCGGCCAGAATGAGTCGGTTGGCGCGCTGGAGCACCTCGGCGGGCTGGCGACCATCAATCGCGCTGGCGCGTAGCAGCGTGCGCGAGAGGGCCATAAACAGCGCCGCGGGCACACCCTTGTCGGTCACATCGGCGATCACCACGCCAAGGCGCTGCGCCGTGGAGAGATCGGGCATCTCCGGGGCGGCCAGACGTCCGCCGCGGAAAGTGAACTCGCGCCGGGGCGGGTCGCCGACCGGTAGCGTCTGCCCGTGGGCGGCGGGAAGGGCGATGAAATCGTAGAAGTCGCCGCCGACCTGCCGCGCAGCGCGGTAGTAGGCTTCGATCTGAAATCCGGGCACACGGGGGCAGCAGTTGGGCAGGAAACTGGCCTGGATCTCACGGGCCAGGTCGAGTTCCTGTTCGAGCTTCTCGCGAGCGAGGGCTTCCTGGTGCAGCCGTTCCCGCTCCAGGGTCTGCACCAGCAGATTGGCGAGAATGCCGAAGAGTTGCGCCTCGTCATCGAGGAACTGGCGCGGGCCGCGGGTGTTCACCATGAACGTACCCACCGGCGCGCCGCTCAGTTCGATCACCAGGCCCATATGCCCGTGGAAGCCCTGCTGAGCGAGCAGGGGCGGCAGGGCGCTGAGGGCTTCGAGCGGCAACGCGACAGCCCGTTCCGGCAGATACCAGAGGTGCGGGCTGCCGGGGTCGAGGATCAGCGGCCAGGGCGCCTCGCCGGGGAGATGCCAGCCATGGGCCGCGCGGAGCACGGCGCGGCCGCCAGGCTCGTCGGCCTCGACAAAGGCGCAGGCATCGGCCTCCAGCAGCCGCGCGCCGACCCGCACCAGGCGCTGCAGGGCCGGTTCGAGCGACTCGCTCATCAACAGGTCCTGCGAGAGGGTCAGCAAGGCGCGTTGCTCCTGCACCCGGCGCACCTTGGCCTGTTCGTAGAGCCGGGCGCGGGCGATGGCCGTCCCGAGGATATGACCGGCCGCCGAGAGCAGGTGCAGCTCCACGGGCGCGACGCGGCCCCACTGCGTCGTCGCAACATTCAGAATGCCCAGCACCTCGTCGCCGCTGCACAGCCGCACCGAGGCGTGCTGGGCCAGGCCGCGTTTATCGCCGACCGCCGCGCGCAGGCGCGAACAGGGGACCACGTGGATTGCCTTGTCGAGTTTGCCACTGTCGCAGAGTTCCTGGCAATCACATTCGCGCTCCCAGGCCGGGCCGGGATAAGTGATTGCCGGCGGAAGGTTGTGGCGCGCGGCCAGGTTGTAGTGCCCGCCCTCGCCCCGGAGAAAGATCCAGCCGCTTGCCAGGCCCATCAGGTCGAGGATCTGCGCCAGGGCGCCATCAAGCGCCTCGCGCAGATCAACCGCGCGGTTAAGCGTCCGGGCGAGCGCATTGAGCGTCGCCAGCTCGTGCATACGGTGCTGATTATCACCTGGCGGCATAGAGAGGGGTTCTCGGGCGCGCTGGCTCTGCGACGAACGACGGTGTGGCCGGGCGCGCCAGGCCACACCGCTGGAGCTGGCCTTATACCATTTTAGATTTTGGATTGTGGATTGCCACGCCGGGCAGCACAACGCCTACAACCGCTTCAAGCAATGCGGCATCATCAACGGTAACTGGTATTACTTCTTGCGGCAGATCGCCACCCCGTCGCGCAGCGGAATGATCACCGATTCGAGTTGCGGATGACGCATCAACTGCTGGTTGAACTGCTGGATGCCACGCACCAGGGGCGGCGCGTCCTCCTCGAGCACCTGGGCACTGCACAGCACATTATCGGCGATCAACACCCCACCGGGGCGCAGGCGCTGCACGCACAACTCCAGCGCCAGGGGCGCCTGCGCCTCATTGGCGGCGCTGCGCAGAATATCCAGAAACACCAGGTCAAAGTCCGCGTCGAGCGTGGGGATAATCTCGGGCCATTCGCCCTGCAGAATCGTAATCCGGTCCTGTAGCCCGGCCTCGGCGATGACCTGCTTCGCCAGGGCCACCCGATCGGCGTGGCGCTCGACCGCCGTCAGGTGGCCGCCAGTCTGCTCCAGCGCCCGCATCAGATGAATAGCGGCGTAGCCGGTGGTAATGCCCACTTCCAGCACCTTTCGCGCGCCGAGGATCAGGGCCTGCAGGTAGAGGAACTGGCCCTGTACCGGCCCGACCAGCGACAGGCCGTGTTGCAGGGCGCGGGCCTCCAGCTCCGCCAGCACAGGTTCACGCGGCGGCATCAGGTCGGTCAGGTAATCTTCGATTGCGGTATTGGTGATGTCGTAGCGCACGGGAAAACCTTTCTCATGTATGCTCCCGGTGCGGGCTTCGGCCCGCACCGCGATCGTGCTCTGGTTGCTCGAACAGATTGTATCACATCGCAGGGGCAGAATCGGGAAGGTCAGGAGGGCGCAGCCCGCCCCGCCGGGAGGAGCGAGGGGCAACCCGGTTTACCCTATTTTCACTCCCGCGTCTCTGGTCATCCCGCCGGGTTCTATGGTATAGTTCTGAAGTAATACAACGTATAACATTACGACCGGAGCGTGGCTCCCTCCGCAACTAAAGGTGCCGCCGTGGCTGCAACCAGGATTCTGATCGCCGAAGACAACGACCTGGTCTCGCTCACCCTTGAGGAGCAACTCAAGGGGCTGGGCTATGACGTAATCGGCATCGCCCGTTCGGGAGCGGAAGCCGTGAGTCTGGCCGGGCGCCTGCGGCCCGACCTGATCATCATGGACATTCGCATGCCCGAGATGGAGGGCACCGAAGCCGCCAGCCGCATCCGCGAGATCTATCCCGTTCCGATCATCATGCTGACGGCGTATGCCGATAAAGAGACGATCAAGAAGGCGGAGGCCGCTGGCGCGCTGGCGTATCTGGTGAAACCGGTCAACGAGAACGAGTTGCCTCCGGCGATCAACATTGCCCTGGCGCGCTTCCGCGAAATCCAGGCCCTGCGCCATCAGGTCAGCGAGTTGGAGGAGTCGCTGGAGGCGCGCAAGGTAATCGAGCGCGCGAAGGGCATTCTGATGCAGCGCCTGGGCCTCAACGAACGCGACGCCTACGAGCGCCTGCGCCAGCGCGCCCGCGACAAGCGCGCCAAGATGAAGGACATTGCCCAGGCCATTATCGAGGCCGAAGAACTGCTCGGCCAGTAATACTTGACGAAACGCGGCGAGCGTGCTATAGTCGCCGCAGCGAAGGGTAATAAAAGGGCATCGCCGTATGGCGCGTTACAGCCACAGCTTTTACCGCTACTTTTATTACTTTACCAGCCCACATACGGCCTGGTCGCTTCGCACTGTCTAGACCTACCACCGGTTGCATAGACAACTCGTACAGAGGGCGTGAAGCACCAGGCTTCACGCCCTCTCTGTTTGTGCGCCACAGCAGGGAGGCCAACCATGACCGTTCGGTGTCGCGGTGTCCGTGGAGCAACCACGTGCGAGGCCAACACCCGCGAGGCCATCCTCGCGGCGACCCGCGAGTTGCTCGAGTTGCTCATCGAGCAGAACGGGATTCACGTTGACGACGTCGCCAGCGCCATCTTCACCACCACCCCCGATCTGAATGCGGAGTTTCCCGCCGTGGCCGCCCGCGCCATCGGCTGGACGGACACAGCCCTGCTCTGCGGCCACGAGATGGATGTGCCCGGCAGCCTGCGCGGCTGTATTCGCGTGCTCATCCACTGGAACACCGAGCGTCGCGCCGACGAGATCGTGCACGTCTACATCAAGGGCGCCCAGAACCTGCGCCCCGACCGGTCCGCCGCTCAGGCAGCCTTTGAGCCTGCCGCCGGCAGCCGGACGTGAACGTAGCCCGCCTGCGGGAGGGTCTGAGAGGGCGCAGCTCTCCCAGGAAACAGCCCGCCGCGCATGTGTGGTTGTGCGCGCCGGCTGTGACGCATATACGCGATGTGCAGTTCCAACAGGCATGCAGTGGGTTCTGCCGGGAGGGCCAACCCTGCCGGTGACCCGCTCCGCCGCAGTCCAAAGAGGGGAGGTATGCGATGAGCCCCCAACCCACTACCGCCCGGACCGTACTCCGGCCAGTGTCGCCGCCGGTACTCGACCAACGCTTCGTTGTCGCAGGAGAAGGAGTTGAGGCCATGATCGTCGTTATGCAAACCGGTTCGAATGACGCGCAGATCCAGGCGGTGATCGAGCGTCTGGAGGAACATCACTTACGCGGCCATCTGGTGCGTGGCGCCGAGCGCACGGTGATCGGCGTGGTAGGGGCCGCCATCCCGCCTACCCTGCGCGAGGAACTCGAACATTTCGCCGGGGTCAAAGAGACCGTGCGCATTACCCAGCCCTACAAGCTTGTCTCGCGCGAACTGCGCCCCACCGACACCGTGGTGGATGTGCGCGGCGTCGCCGTGGGGGGCCACCGCTGCGTGGTCATCGCCGGACCCTGTTCGGTAGAAAGCGAGGAGCAGATCATGGCCACCGCCCGGGTCGTGCGCGAGGCCGGCGCGAGCATGCTCCGCGGCGGCGCCTTCAAGCCCCGCTCCTCGCCCTATACCTTCCGTGGCCTGGGTGAACCGGGTCTGCGCTTCCTGGCTCAGGCTCGCGAGGAGACCGGCCTGCCGATCGTCACCGAGGTGATGACGCCCAACGACGTAGACCTGGTAGCCCGCTACGCCGACGTGTTGCAGATCGGCGCCCGCAATATGCAGAACTACCAACTGCTCGAAGAGGTTGGCCGCACCGGTATGCCCGTGCTGCTCAAACGCGGCCTCTCGGCCACGATCGAAGAATGGCTGCTCTCGGCTGAATATGTGGTGGCCCAGGGCAACCCCAATGTCATCCTCTGTGAACGCGGCATTCGCACCTTCGAAACCGCGACCCGTAATACCCTCGACCTCAACGCTGTGGCTCTGGCCAAGCGCCGCACCCACCTGCCCGTGATCGTCGATCCCAGCCACGGCACCGGCAAGTGGTACCTGGCGCCCCCGCTGGCCCTGGCCGGCATCGCTGCGGGAGCCGACGGCATCATTATCGAGGTGCATCCTGACCCCGATCGGGCTAAATCCGATGGGGGCCAGTCGTTGAACCCGGAGAACTTCGCCTCCCTGATGCCGAAACTGGCCGCCGTCGCGGCTGCTGTGGGCCGGAGTCTTTGATCCGCGCGGGTCACGAGGGCGCGCGCGCAGCGCCTGCATGCAGGGAGGCTTCACGGATAGCGTCCTGGCGCGCCGCCTTCGGCGGTGGGGTGTGGGGCAGCTTCAGGGGCGGACAGAACGTATGGGCGCCGACGGGCGCTATGGCGTTGGGAGGCGCTGGTTGGCTCCCGCCCCCGGACCCGCTCCAGCTTCGCTGGAGAGCCTGCGCTGAGCCTGTCGAAGCGGGGAGACCAGAGCCACGCGCGGGGACGTTCCAGTGCGGTCCAGGCCATGTTGGCTCGGATGTTCTGTCCGCCCTTAAACCATGAGCAGCCCGGGGTTCGGGGTCTGGCTCAACATGTGAACATGTACATCCGGATGCGCGGGCATCTTGCCCGCATCAAGGCCGTTGCGGGCAGGACGCCCGTGCACCCGGGGTGATGCCTTACCCCACATGTGAACATGTACGTCCGGGTTTGTAATTGACATTACAGACGCCCGAAGGCTATAATACGCGCGGTTTTGCCCTGCCTCTACCCGGGAGACGCGCATCCAGATGAAGCATCGTGCCGACTTGCGCAATGTTGCCCTATCCCTGCTTACCGTTCTGGTTATTGCTTTTATCGCCCTGTACCAGCTACCCGCCGCTGCTGCGCCGCCACAGGCGCCGGCAGGCGCGCCCCTCGCTCAGGTTGCGTTTAGCTGGCTCACCACCAGCGGCACCCTCTCCATCCAACCCGGCCAGAGCGGGTTCTTCGTTTCAGATTTGCGGAATGGCGGTCCCGACGCGGATTTTGTGCTGCGCGTAGACAACCTCCCTACCGGCTGGACGGCCGACTTCTCGCCCGCGCCCAGTTTCCGGCTGGCCCAGAACCAGACCCAGCGTGTGACGGTGCGCGTCAATGTTCCTGCCAACACGCCTGTTGGCACGACCGCAAACCTCAATCTCGTCGCCCGGCGCGCCTCCGATAATGCCGAGACGACGGCGTTTATCACCGTTAATATCGTCTCGGCGCCTACCCCCACCAATACGCCTGTTGGCCCTACGCCTACCCGTGGCCCCGTGTGCCGCGATGGGTTTGAAGATGACAATAATCCTGCCAGCGCCCGCAACATTGATATCAACACGGCCCAGGAGCGCACCATATGCCCGATTGGCGATGTTGACTGGCTGGTGTTCGGGGCCGTTTCTGGCAAGGTGTACACGATTGATATCACGCGCATGGATCCAGGGATCGATTTGACCCTGGAGCTATTTGATCCCGATCTGAACAGCATTGCGTTCAATAGTGATTTCTTCAACCGCGACCCTGCCAATCCCAACCCTGGCGATACGCGCCCCCGCATTACTATCCGAATCCCCCAGGATGGACGCTACTTCATCCGTGTTCGCGACTCGGCCGGGCGCGGAGGGACGAACTTTTTTTACGTTATCGCACTGATCGATGAGAGTTACGGTCCCACACCCACTACGGCGGCTTCGGTCTGTCTGGATCTCTTCGAGCCGGACGGTTTGCCGGAACAGGCCCGGCTGATCACTTCCAATGAGATCCAGGAGAATCGTCGGCTGTGTCCTGAAGGTGACGCCGACTGGGTGACCTTCTTCGGTAAAACGGGTAAGCGTTACATCATCTATACCGATACGCGGCGCTACCGTGGCCGCGTCGAAGTGAACCGCGATACGCAGGCCGGCGCTGATACGGTGATGGTGCTCACCGATCGCGATGGGGTCAGTATTCTCGATTTCAACGATGACATCCCCGGCGGTGAGAGTCTCGATTCGCAGATTGAGTTTATCCCCGAAGTCGATGGGTTCTACTTTGTGCAGGTGAAGAATACCGGGGATATCGGCAATCAGTTTATTCGCTACGATCTGGTGCTGTTGTTATGTACCCCCGGGCAGACCGATTGCGTCCGGGCGAATGTGCCGGGTCTGCCAGTGTCGCCAATTACGCCAGGGCCGGTTGGTACGCCCGGCCGGGACTTTAGTCTGGACGCGACGCCGACGCCGCGCCCGACCGCAGCGCCAACGCCGCGCTCTTGATCGAGGCGCTGATTCCGCCCAATGGTGTTGATGCATGCCGCTGCTGCCGATGAGGCCCACGAGATCGAGTTGCTGGTGGCCGAACTGGCCGAGCGGATCGGGCCGCGCCGGCCGACTTCGGCTGAGGAGGCCCGGGCGGCAGCGTTCGTGAATGGGCGGCTGCGCCGGGCGGGGATGGGCGTGAGCGCCTACGAGCTGCGTGTGGCGCCCCGCCCGGGCACGGTCTATGCCCTCTACGCGGGCCTGGGGATGATCGGCGTGACGCTGGCCTTCTTCTTCCCCTGGTTGGCGCTGCTGTGGGCATCTGGCGTGCTCGCCATAGCCCTGGTTGACGCGTTTGTGGCCCCCCTGCCGCCCCTGGGCCCCCGTCGCGTCAGCCAGAACATTGTTGGTACCCGCGCTATTGCTGAGGCCGCCGGCACGCCTCCGCTTCAGCCACGCTGGCGAGTAGTACTGCTCGCCCCCCTCGACACCTCTCCGCTGCACCAGGGCCTCACCGTCCTTGCCGGCACGGGG